>OIGD01001687.1_pt1 | contig 19769 bp, 19 predicted proteins | sample 1582211 | NCBI WGS metagenome assembly OIGD01 (sample SAMN04414078, study PRJEB24778) | human gut metagenome | material: faecal | host: Homo sapiens
CCAGCCCGTTTTACATCTCCAGCCGTGACTCTTATTTCCCGCTCCTGCAAGCTGAAGCAACCTGAATTTTTTGTTTCCCCGTTGCTTGTATTCTGAAAGAAACGAATTATATTAATATATGAATTAAAAGATTTATTTCGTTGATTACTCTCTATTGAGATAGTCAGTTTTTAGCAGAATAAAGGGATTTAATTATGTGTTATCGGACAGAGGCAAGTGAAACCGTGCATTGTGTATGCAATGCAGGCATGTCCCGTTTACCGGAAATCTCTTGCCGTTGCTCTTTCCGCAGAATCACTTTCTGCAATCAACCAGCCCCTTTTCTTTCCAGCTTGGCAACGCAACATTATGTTGACTCCAAATTCTGAGACGGGGCTTTTGATGAATTTTCTCTGCAATAAACGATCAGCGTTCCTGCTTTTTCCGGTTCCAACCGGTTACGTTCTCCTTTTGAGCCCATTTGGCAATTTGCATGGAGATTCTCTTTTTTCCAGTCCTTTGCAAAGCGTTATGCCATATCGGCTCTATGGTTGCGGCAAAACAGGAAGCAGAGGAAGAAAGAGACATGACACATTCCCGGAAGCAGCATAAAGCATTTTGTCTGTTTCCGGGTTCAGCCGACAACCGGTTTGTTGTGGAATGGATTTCTAAAACGGGTGTTGAATCCGGAGTGGAAATGAAGATAAAAAATATTGGAGTTCAGTGAAAACTGCTCTCCGGTTTCTGTCGTTAAAGACACTGTGATATTTTTAGCTTGCTAAAAATATCGCTTCGCGCTGCCGGGATTCCGGAGTTTTAGGAGTCGATACATGGATATTGATTGCGCTGATGACTGCAATGGAATGTTAAAAGTGCACGAGGGAACTCGTTGGATGTTTTTTAAATCCAAAGTCCGTTGTGAGCTCAAACTTTATGAAGCGCTGCAGGTCCAGAATATTCCGTGTTACTTGCCGTTGATTCAAAAGACCACTGAATACTCGCGCAGAATCTATACGAGAACGGTTCCAATGCTGGGGGGCGGATATGTGTTTGCCTCTACGGTTCCACGGGGTTATAACCTGATCCCTCTCAACCGTTATCTGTTCAAAGCATATTATCTGGATGACTATGATGCAAAAAGACTTCTGAAGGATCTCCTGACCGTCCGGAAGTATGAGATTCTCGCCAAGACTCACAAAGTCGAGGTTATGACAGATCTGAAAGTGAATGATCCGGTACAGATTACTCACGGTTACTTCAAAGGTGAAATGGCTCAGGTTCTCCGTTTCAAGGATCACGAAACGGTTATCGTTCAGTTGACTCAGCTTCCCATGACGATCTCCGTTGAGCTGCCTGTTGACTTTGTCATTCGTGGTTCATAAAGCGGTTGCACTTGTTCCTGAAAGGAAAAGTCTCAGCGGGAAAGTTGAATCTATAAAGTGGAGTGATCGGATGTTCATATTCTCCGGGGTTGAATACCGGGATCAAATGGAAACAAGATGGTTTGAGGAACACAGAATAATTTAATAAATATAGAGATAACGGACCGTATAGTAAAGATGAAAAAAAAATTCCAATTTAAGCGTTGGCAGCTGTTTGCATTTCTTCTGCTGTGTGCAGATGCGGCATCGGTGATCATTGCTTATTTTCTGGCTCTGCTCTTCCGGTTTGACTGCCTCATAAAAAACATCCCGGCTGAGCTTACAATCGCTTACCAGAAGGCGGTACTGTGGTACTTGCTGTTGGTGATTCCGGTTTATTTCAGCTTCAAGCTGTACCATTATGTCTGGCGTTTTGCCAGTGTAAGCGTTCTGATCCGCTGCGGTGTGGCAGGCGGCGTTTCCGCATTGCTCATTTATGGAGTTACCTCACTTTTCTTTACAAGAATGCCTTTTTCCTATTTTATCTTCGGTGGCATTTTACAGTTTCTCGCTCTGGTCTGCAGTCGCTTCTCCTTTCGTTTTCTGCTCTGCTGCCGCGATCGGTTCCGCCGCAAAAGAGAGGAAGATGAAGGTATTTTAAAGCGGGTTATGATTGTCGGCGGCGGGCCGGCGGGAGTAATGATCCTGCGTGATATCGTCTCATCAATACCGTCAACACGGGTCTGCTGCATTATTGATGATGATGACAACAAATGGGGGCGCGAACTGGAAAATGTCCCCATTGCCGGGGGACGTGATAAAATTCAGTCCTGTGCAAAAGAGTATGGAATTGATGAAATCCTGATTGCGATTTCCACTGCAACCTTTTCGGAACGGCAGAAACTCATCAGTCTCTGCAAAGAAACCGGTTGTGCAGTTAAAATTCTACCGGGAATCAATCAGTTGGTCACCGGGGAAGTTACTCTTGCCCAAATGCGGGAAGTCACGATTAACGACCTGCTGGAACGCAAACCGATAGTTTTGGATAACACAAAAGTTTTGGAACAGCTCCGTGATAAGATCGTGCTCGTCACAGGAGGCGGAGGGAGTATCGGCAGTGAGTTGTGCCGCCAAATCGCCGGACACTCTCCGAAGCAGCTGATTATCTTCGACATTTATGAAAACAATGTTTATGAAATTGAACAGGAACTGCGCCGCCATTATCCGGAATTGAATTTAGTGGCACTGATTGGTTCCGTCCGTGATACGCGCCGGATCAACGCTGTCTTTGAAACGTATCATCCTGAATTTGTCTATCATGCGGCGGCGCATAAACATGTTCCGTTAATGGAGAATTCCCCGTTTGAGGCGATAAAAAACAATGTGATCGGCACCTGCAAAGCGGCGAACGCCGCATTGCAGAACGGTTGTCGCCGTTTTCTCCTGATCAGTACGGACAAGGCGGTGAATCCGACCAATATTATGGGGGCATCAAAGCGGTTGTGCGAGATGGTGATTCAGTCCATGAATACGATCAGCCAAACGCAAGCTTACGATCTGCTGCCCAGTATCTATTCCAGTCATTCGGCAGGGGAGACACCGCCGGAATTCTCCGGTCCGGCAAATGGAGTTCATACGGAATTCGTAGCGGTTCGCTTTGGAAATGTTCTGGGCAGTAACGGTTCAGTAGTCCCGCTCTTCAAGCGGCAGATTGCCGAAGGCGGTCCGGTACGGGTGACGCATAAAGACATTATCCGTTATTTCATGACGATTCCCGAAGCTGTCAGTCTGGTAATTCAGGCGGGAACCCTGGCAAGAGGCGGTGAAATTTTTGTTCTGGATATGGGAGATCCGGTCAAGATTGACGATTTGGCACGCAATATGATCATCCTGAGCGGATTAAGACCGGATGTAGACATCAAGATTGAATATACGGGCTTGCGTCCGGGCGAAAAACTCTTTGAAGAAAAACTGATGGCGGAAGAAGGCTTGGAACGGACAGCGAACAATCTGATTCACATCGCCCGTCCCATGGAATTTGACATCAGGAAATTCATGGACGACCTTGCCAATCTTTCACGATCCGTTTACGAACGCAAAGAGGACATCTTCACCCGTATTGAACAACTTGTTCCCACTTATCACAGAAAAAAGTGAATACAATATAAAAACAGGATCCGCCATGTATAACAACTGCATCAAACGTCTGTTGGATATCCTGCTTTCCGCCGCAGGATTGATCTGCGCGGCGTGGCTCTATCTGCTGATCATTATCGCCATTAAAATCGACGACCCCGGACCGGTATTCTTTCTGCAGAAACGGGTCGGCGCAAAAAAGAAATTCTTCCAGCTGATCAAATTCCGTACCATGAAGATGTCCACTCCGCACGATGTGCCGACTCATCTTCTGCAGGATCCGGAGTCTTATATTACCCGCGTAGGGAAGTTTCTGCGAACCACTTCGCTGGATGAAATTCCCCAGCTGTGGAATATTCTGATCGGCGAGATGAGTGTGATCGGCCCTCGCCCCGCATTGTGGAATCAGGATGATCTGGTAGCGGAACGTGACAAATACGGAGCCAATGATATTCGCCCGGGCCTTTCCGGCTGGGCACAGATCTGCGGACGCGATGAACTGGAAATCTCCCAGAAAGCGCGTCTCGACGGCGAGTATGTTCAGAAGATGGGTTTTCTCTTTGACTGTCGCTGTTTCTTCGGAACCGCATTCCATGCGCTGCGCGGTGACGGAGTCGTAGAAGGCGGAACCGGTGAACTCAAGAAACTGAAAAACGCTGATACGAAATAAGTTCTGATATGAAAATTCTGGTTGTCTGCCAGCATTATGCACCTGAGCCGTTCCGGCATCCGGATATCTGCGAGGAACTGGCCCGGCGCGGGCATGAAGTCACCGTGATTACGGGTCAGCCGAACTATCCGATGGGTGTTATTTATGAAGGCTATCAAGGCAGGAAAAAACGGCAGGAAACCCTCAACGGTGTGCAGATTCATCGGACCTTTACGATCGGACGCAGACGCGGCCCGCTCTTCCGGATACTGAATTATTACAGTTATGCGCTCTCTTCGGCGGCATTTGTGAAGTCCATGCAGGACAAATTCGATGTGATATTTGTCAATCAGTTATCGCCGGTCATGATGGCAAATGCAGCAGTCGCGTATAAACAGATGCACGGTACACCGATTGTGTTGTATTGCCTGGACTTATGGCCGGAAAGTCTGGTTGCCGGAGGAATCCGCAGAGGCGGCGGAATTTATAATTATTTTCATAAAGTCTCGGAAAAAATCTATCGGCAAGTTGATAAGATTCTGGTAACCAGCCGTTCATTCTCGGACTATTTCAAGCAGGAATTCGGAATTGAAACCACAGAACATCTGCCGCAGTATGCGGAGGCGATTTTCTGTCCGGATCAATGTACAAAAAAACCGGACGGCAATATAGATCTGATGTTTGCAGGCAACGTGGGTGCAGCGCAAAGCGTAAATACTGTTATTGAAGCGGCAAAATTGACCGGTGATATGAAAAATCTGCGCTGGCACATTGTCGGGGACGGTTCGGAACTTGGAAATCTGAAAATAATGGCAAAAGATTTACCGCAGATCATCTTCCACGGACGCAAGCCGTTAAGTGAAATGCCCGCTTTCTATGCGATGGCAGATGCAATGCTGGTCACGATGCAGAAAGATCCTGTATTAAGTTTGACCCTGCCGGGCAAAGTACAAACCTGTATGGCGGCGGGCAAACCCGTAATCGGAGCAATCGACGGTGAAACTCCGCTGGTTCTGAAAGACGCACAGTGCGGCTTGTGCAGCCCGGCGGAAGATGCACGGTCCCTTGCGGAAAATGTCCGGAAATTTGTAATATCAGATCAGGCACAGATGGGCAAAAATGCCCGCAGCTATTACGAGCGTCATTTCCGCAAGGATTTGTTCATGGATAAACTGGAAGAAACGCTGAACGAATATGCGCGGAAAGGGATAAACTGATGCCGCGCGTGGTCATTACCGGAATTACAGGTAAATCCGGACAGTTTCTGCTGAAACGTCTGATCGCGGAAAAAGCAAACCTGAAGGATTATCAGTTTATTCTTCTGTGCAGGCCGCAGAATGTGAAAAGCAAAAATCCGGCGGGCTATCAGCTGCTCAAAGATGCAATGGCCTGCAAAGAATTGAATATTCGGATTGAAGAAGCCGATTTAACTTGTCCGAAAGCACTCGACACATTTTTTCAGTGCTGCCATGCCGACATGCTGTTGCATATTGCAAGTGTAAAGCTCTCCTGGAACATCGTTCCTGCGGCATTGAAGCACGGAGTAGACAATTTGATTCTGGTTCATACAACAGGAATCTATTCCAAATACAAAGCAGCCGGAGAAGAATACCGTCAGATCGAAGCAAAGATTCATCAACTGATTGCCGAATATAAAGAGCAAGGACGCAGGATTGCGATGACAATTCTGCGTCCGACGATGATCTATGGTGATCTGGCGGATAAAAATATCTCTGTTTTTATCCGGATGGTTGATAAATTACGGATTTTTCCAACGGTAAATGGTGCACGCTATGATCTGCAGCCGGTTTGGTGTAAAGATCTCGGTTATGCTTTTTACGAGGTCATGACGAGGTGGCAAGTGACTCGGAATAAAGAGTATATTCTTTCCGGGGGAGCACCAATTCAGTTACGGGAAATATTTCTTGAGATCGCGAAACAGTTGGGAGTGAAAAATACCTTTATCAGTTGTCCGTTTTGGTTTGCCTGTTTTGGTGCGTGGTGTATTTATCTGGCGACGCTGGGAAAGATTGATTTCCGGGAGAAAGTTCAACGTCTGGTTGAACCGCGGGCCTACGGACATGAAGCTGCAGCGAAAGATTTCGGTTACGCCCCTGCCCCGTTCGCGATCGGTGTTCAAGAAGAAATTGAGATGTATAAGGCGGAAAAAAGATGAATAAGAATCAGTTGTACCGTCTCCCCGGCCGGTTTGAACCAGAAATCCACGATTCTTTAGTAAATCTTTATTTATATGCAAAGAATTGCTGTTACCGGAATTATCAACGGGACAGTAACAGTAAAAGCCTTTAACCGGATTCCCTGTAAACAGGGTATTTCCCTAAAACGTCTGACCATATAAGTAATACATGGAATTATCCAGAAACAAACGGATCTTTTTGAATATCGCGGCAACTTACGGACGTTCACTGTTCGGAATTGTCTGTGCACTGATTACCGGAGGTTGGACTTATATTGCACTCGGCGAAGTTGATTTCGGACTGTACGGAGTTGTCGGAGGACTGACCTCGTTTGTCGGATTCTTCAACGGTATTCTCGCGGCAAGTGTTTCCCGTTTTTATGCTTATTCTGTGGGAGAAGCACAGACGAGTGCCGATGACGGGTTGAAAAAATGTCAGATTTGGTTTAATACAGCGGTTACGATTCACACCGTTGTTCCGGTAATCTTATTAATTATCGGCTATCCGATTGGAGTATATGCAGTTGAGCATTGGCTGACCATTCCTCCGGATCGGATTCAGGCATGTATCTGGATTTGGCGTTTTGCCTGCATCACCTGTTTTGTGGGAATGATCAGTGTACCGTTCAATGCGATGTATAATGCAAAACAGTACATTGCCGAACTGACGATTTACAGTTTCTGCACTACACTTGTCAATCTGATCTTTGTAGCCTACATGCATTATCATCCGGGCAACTGGTTTGTTACTTTCGCCTTGTTCCAGTGCCTGCTGGGCGTTTTACCGCAAGTAATTATTTCAGTCAGAGCCTATATGATCTTCCCTGAATGCAGATTCATAACACAGCACATGTTCAGTAAAGAACACTTGAAACAAGTTTTCAGTTTTTCCGTCTATCAGGGAATGGGCAATTTCTGCGGACTGCTGAGAACTCAGGGAATGTCTGTTCTTACCAACATTTATTTCGGCCCTGCAATGAATTCGGCTATGGGAATAGGTGATTCAATTATCGGGCATACCCGGAGTTTAGCAGGCAGTATGGCTGGAGCTTTCACTCCGGCGATCGCCAATACCTGCGGAGCGAAGGATTATGATCTGATGCGTAAAATGGCTTTTGAACTGAACAAGATCGGCACCATGTTGATTTTATTCTTTGCGTTGCCTATTATGTTGGAATTACCGGAAATCTTAAAGCTGTGGCTGAAAAATCCGCCGGAATACACCACTGGCCTGTGCCTGCTGGCTCTTGCCATCAGCTGCGTAGACAGTGTTTCCTGCGGACAAATGATCGCAGTCAATGCCATAGGTAAAATCAAGGCATATTATATTTTTTTAAGTTCAATTTCTATTTTCACTTTGCCGCTTGCCTGGGGCTGGGTTGCATTGGGCGGCAATGTTTATGGAATGCAGAGCGTCCTACTGTTTATGATTGGACTGAACACGATTGGCAGAGTGTTTTTTGGGGGACTTCATGCAGGAATGTCTGCCGCGCACTGGATTAAATCCAGTCTAATACCTTTGAGTATTGTAACCATCGTAACCTGTGCAGTGGGCTATATACCGCATTTATTCATGACAACGAACATTTGGCGTATCGGGGTGACCTTTATCTTTACAGAATTGGCCTTTTGGCCGTTGTCCTGGATCATCTTGTTGAATCAGGATGAGAAAGTTTTTATTTTACGTCAGATCAACAAAATCAAAGGGACATGGGCAGGAGCTCCAGCATAGCTACATGGAAAAATACGAATGCGCTATCGAAACAGAAGCTGCGGGCAAAAAATTGAGCCAAATTAAAAATATCAATATGATCGGCAAATATGTTGGATATCTGAATTTCTTAAAATGAGATGATGTCCCGATAAAAAACTTTTCTTCCAGATAAATTTACTACTATAAACACAAACTTTGACTTATGGTACAACTTGCACCATACGATGCTTGTACAGGTTGTTTCGCCTGTAAGGCAGTTTGCCCGCACAATGCTGTTGAAAAGCACATGGATAAACATGGATTCTATTATCCGTTGATTAATAAAGGCAAATGCAAATTATGCCATCGTTGCGAAAGAGTTTGCCCTGTACTTCACCCATATTCTGTTGCAGAAACACCTCTTTGTTTTGCTGCTTACTGTTTAGATAAAGAAGTCCGCAGCAGAAGTTCTTCCGGAGGAGTTTTTTACACCTTGGCAGAACAGATTCTCGCTGAAAATGGATGTGTATTCGGTTGTACTTTTGACGGACCCGAACATGTAATTCATCAGAAAGCAGAAACAATAGAAGAGTTGCTGCCGATGCAGGGCTCCAAGTATTTACAAAGTGACTTGCAGAATACTTTTTACTCTGTACAAAAAGAAGTCAGCAGCGGCAGAAAGGTCCTTTTTTCCGGATGTCCATGTCAAATTGCCGGCTTGAAACATTTCCTGGGGGATCATGAGAATTTAATCACGATGGAAGTAATTTGTCACGGCGTTCCTGCTCCTGAAGTTTGGCGTACATACCTGACCAGACTAAAAGAAGAAAAGAATCTTAAAAAAATCTTGAATGTCTGTTTTCGTAATAAAAGTTTTGGCTGGAACAACTATCATCTGCTTATAAATGCCTATGCTCATACAGCAAAGCAGGAAGATACCCCCACTGAGTTTTATGAAAATGCTGCAGAGAATCCATTCATGCAGGCATTTCTTCATGATCTCTCCCTGCGTCCCAGCTGTTATCACTGTTCCACACGACAAGGATGTTCTCATGCTGATATCACCGTAGGTGATTTTTGGGGAATTGAAAAAGTACTTGCCGAGTTTGATGACAATAAAGGTATTTCCGCTGTTCTAATCCACTCTGAAAATGGAAAATTACTCTGGCAAGATTGCAAGGAGAAATTAAAAATTCATCAGGTTTCCTATCTGGATATCATTGCGTGTAATAGTTGCTATGCTCATTCTGTTGTAAAACCGAGAAACCGGAAATATTTCATGAGAAAATATCATTCTTACAAAAATTTTTCAAAGTTAGTCCAAAAATCTTCTCATAGATCATGGTTATTAAAACGAATCAAACAAAAACTTATTATGGCAAAACAGTTATTACTATTTTTCATCAGGGCAAAAGAATCCACATGAGAAATAGACATTTCAACCTTGAGTTCACATTTTAATATCTACTGCGCAAGCATATTAGACCAAGGATATAAATGATATTGAAGTTTTTTAATTTATATGCATGCCAGTGAAAGGAGACAATATGAAAATTGCATCTATAGTCCTCACAGCAAAAAATCGACTATCACAAACATTCTTCACCATTTACTACAATTTTTTGTACAACATCCTAAGAATGCTTCATCATAGAAATGGCAAAAACAATATCAAAGTAATTTCTAGACTTGAAGTATCGCAACTATTAAAGAAGAACATTCATTTATCATTATGCAGATTTGGAGATGGAGAGCTTGGTATTGCTTTTACTCAGCATACTATTGGATTTCAAGAATATTCGCACACCTTATCCGTTCGTTTGCAAGGAATACTGAAATCACCTCAAATGGATAACATGCTCGTATGTATCCCTGATGTTTTCAACGGGCTTGAAGAGATGAGACCTGCTTCAGCTGATTTTTGGAAACAATGGTATGTCATGTTTCATAGTATCATAGAAAATAATATCTGCAAAGAATATCTTTATGGCGATACAAATATCAGCAGGATATATCTACCTTGGCGGAATAGAAAATATGAATCACAGATTGTTGATAATATTCGCTCTGTTTGGACAGATAAATGTCTTGTTATTTGTGAAGGGGATAAAACCCGTTTTGGTGTCGGCAATACTCTGATAAATAATGCTACTATTGTAAAACGTATTATATGTCCATCGGAAAATGCTTGGGATAAATATGAGCTGATTCTTAAAAAATGTCTTGATATCTCTTCGGAAGACTGTGTTTTTGTTCTTGCATTGGGACCTACAGCAACTGTACTTGCATGGGATTTAGCTAAATACGGTTTACGGGCCTTAGATTTGGGGCATCTTGATTTACAATTTGAATATATGGTAAGAACCTATTCTTGCAAAAAACTCATTCCAAATAAGTACAACAATGAAGTAGCAGGTGGACGAATAGTATCAGAATGTGATGATGAGTCATACGTCAACAGTATTATTGCAAGAATCAGTTAGGAATAATATATGCAACATACTCTAGTCAACAATGATGTGAGTCTGGCACGGAAAATAGCCCGTAAAGTTCTTCCCGATGGAGTCCGTCAGACGATTTCCAAGGCATTTCGGAGTATTCAATGAAAATCGGAATATTGACACTGCATTCTCAGATCAACTATGGAGGAGTCCTACAAGCTTATGCTATGCAGAATACCTTAAAAGATATGGGACATGACGCAGTCATAATAGACTGTTGGTTAACACCGAACAATCAGCATTTGAGAGGCCCTTTCGGAGAACCGTTTCTGCAAAAAATAAAATATGTCATTTATGCTCTTTTAGGAACCGGAATGTTTTCCTGTTTCCAGAGACATTACAGAACAATAAAATTTATCCAAAACAGATTAAAGCTGTCAACGTTTCATTTTTATAACTGGCGAGACATTAAACCGGAAATTTATCAAGACTTGGATTGCATTATCGTCGGCAGTGATCAGGTATGGCATATTTATGAAGAAGATTTCCCTGCGATATATTTTTTGGAAGGAGTAAAAAATATCCCTGCGATATCATACGCTGCCAGTATTGGAATGAAAGACATTCCGACTCAATTTGTTGAACGCATTCAAAAAGGGTTAGCCAATTTCTCCAGCATCAGCGTTCGCGAAAAAACAGCTAAAGAACAAGTAGAGACGCTGGGATTTCAGGCGGCGCATGTCGTAGATCCCACATTACTGACATTGCCGAAAACATGGGGCTCATTATCCGGTAAGAAGCAGGGTAAGCGTCTGTTCTGCTATTTTATGGAAGATGATCTGCTTGATATATATCCCGAGTTGGATGAGTATGCCCAAAAGACAAATAGTAAAATTGATATCTTCTTAAAATGTCCATATCTGGTATTTTTCCCCACTACCTGGAACAAATTGAAGAAATGGTGGATTTTTCAAAAAATAAAATTCTTCGGCAACGGCAATATCAGAATTCATTCCGGAGCTGATCCTGCGGAGTTTGTTTATTATGCCTCAATTGCAACTGATGCAGTCAGTGATTCATTTCATGCGCTGATGTTTTCCGCAATCTTCGATCTCAATGCCAGAATTTTGCGTCCGCAAAATGACTTCAGACAATTTATGTTTTCCAGAATTGAAGAGTTTACAGAATGCGTATCCAGGGGAACATTGATTGTAAATAATCTACATGATGCATTGGAATCCATCCGTAAAGACCCTGTGATTATTTTTGATGTAGAAAAGATAAGGAAGAAACGCGAGCAATCTAAAAACTGGTTGTTGGAAGCGTTGCAAGGACTGAACAATAAGAAATGACCAAGATCTCTGTCATAGTCCCGGTTTATAATGGGGAGAAATATCTCCTTGAATGCTTGCAGTCAATTCAAAAGCAAACATTCTCTGATTGGGAATGTATCTGTGTTGATGACGGCAGCAAAGATGAATCTTTGAGCATCCTTCAGGGCATTGCTCAAAAAGATGCCCGGTTCAGAGTCATATCCCAACCAAACGGTGGAGTCACCTCCGCCAGACGAAATGGTGTTGAGCATGCAACAGGAGAATATATCCGCTTCGTAGATTGCGACGATGTCCTGCCTCCGGATTCTTTGGAAATTCTAATGAGGCGGAAAGAAGAATATGATGCAGAAATTGTAATCGGCAGTTGGATGATAACCATGGACAAGTTGGAGTCGATAGCATCAGGTCCATTGCTTTCGATGCCCTTGGTCATGTCCGGAACAGAAGCCCTACAATACACTTATCGCTTTGGAAATTTATGGCATTCCTTAATTCCCCAAAAATATATTTCGCCTGATATTTGGCCCGATACCAAAGTAAAAGTAGGAGAAGATGCTCTTACTCTATTTACCTTGCTATTAAAAGTAAAAAAAGTTTTGCTGATCCCGGATTGTGTTTATTTATATCGCATGCAGGATCAATCAGTAAGCCATACGGCAAAAAAAAATTTGGAATATCAGTCAAAAATATATTTCGATTTTTTAGTAGAACTGGACAAATTTATCAAAACACACCGCGACAAAAATTTAGCACAATTACAGATGTTGATAACTGATATTATTTTTCATAAAATTTCAAATAGCAGGATTATTAAGAACAATCGTAAACTGTTAATCAGTCTCTACATCCGCCATTTCGTCTTCTCGCTGGACTGTCAAAAAATTTATTGGAATTTCTCCTGGAAAAACTGGGTTTGGATGTGGATTGCTGGCTGTAAATTTTTCTATAATTCTTCAAAATAAAATCTTTTATGCGAATCCATTTCTTCCAACCGGAACAATTCAACCGAACGGAGAATAAAACAAATCCGTTCTTCGATCCGTTGATTGAGGTTTGTCAGCACAATAATATCCCGTATAAAGTTTTTATCGCGGAAAAGCAACAGACCCGGAACGGGTATGGAAACAAGGCAGGAAATTAATGGAATCTTGTTTTACCGGAAATATTGGGATTTCGCTTAATTAAGTGGTTTCAGTTGCCTTCTCGACTCGTTTGGTATATTGCAGGATTTATTATGAACATCCTGACTTTGGGAAAATATCGTGCAGATATTTGTATTACAGTAGCGGGAATTCATTTGGAAATTCTACAGGGCATTGCGCCGAAAGCGCGTCTGGTCGATCTGCAGCATGGAGTGATATTTCCACATCATACAGGATATTTTGACTCAAAGGGCATACTTCAGCCCCTATTGCAGAAGAGCCCGCAAAGAGAATACTGGCTTTACGGACCAGGATTCAAGAACATATTTTTCAGTAATCCGGAAAACGCAAGGTTTTTGAATGGGAAATTGCACATCGTGGGAGCACTGTTGCAGCGGGAGACATTAAAACCGCAAAATCATAGATTTTCTTCCCGGTGTAATGAATTAATTATTTCCCTGCAATTCAAACCTGACATGAGTCCTTATGTCAATCAGAAGCTGAAATGCAGTCTGAATATTTTTCTTGCCAAGCATAAAGAACTTTTTATCAAAAATAATATTAAAGTCTTCCTCAGACACCATCCAAGATTTAATAATGTCGTAAATCTGGAAGATATTTACAAGGATTACCCATTTCTCACGGAACTGGACAGAACAGAAATCTACAATGTCGGACATGTATTTTGTCATGTTGCATGGACCTCAACAACGGTATTTGAATACACAAAAGCAGGCATCCCAACGGTATTCCTGTCTGAGGAATCGTTATATGACAATGGTATTTTTGGGAAATACTATAAATATCCTGCCCCCAATCTCAGTGTCGCAGACGTTTTAGACTTCAACGATGAACAATATGCGGAACATGCAGCAAAACTTACGGAATGGTACACCCGCTTCTATTCGTCATTCGATGAGCTTAATATACTAAAAATTTTAACCTACACATCAGAAAAGGACTCCTGAAATAATGAGAATTGCAGCTTTAATGACAGCAAAAGGCAATAATACACTTTCCCGAAAAAATCTATTGCCGGTATCAGGTCATCCGTTAATGTGGTACCCGGCCTCCGCGGCGCGGCATTGCAAGTCTATTACAGAGTTCTATGCCAGCAGTGATTCTGATGAGATATTGAATCTCTGTCAAGATCTTGGATATGAACCGATTCACAGACCGGATTATCTGGCATTGCCGACTTCTCTGCATGCAGATGCAATTAATCATGCTCTTGGAATAATAAAAGAAAAAACCGGAGGGTATCCGGATCTTCTCATTGTTCTGTTGGGAAATACGGTTTTTTTAAAAACGAAATGGCTCTCTGAAGCAATTGAAATCCTACAGCAGTACCCGGATATTACAGCGGTTACGCCTGCCTACAAAGAACAGGACAACCACCCTTTCCGAGCAAGAAAAATGGACAAATCGGGCTGTCTTATCCCTTATTTTGATTTTGCAGACGCAACAATTTCAACGAACAGACAAGACCTTCCTGATAATTATTTCTTCAGCCATAATTTTTGGGCTCTTCGTTTAGAAAATGGGCACCTGCCTTCAGAGGGACATCAACCATGGACTTTTATGGGGAAAAAAGTCCGCCCGCTGATAATTGAGGAAGGCTTTGATGTTCATACTGCAGAAGATATCGCAAAATGCGAACAGTGGCTGGAACACAACAACATTTTTGAATAAGCAGGTTCTCTGAAGCTGATGGTCAATATTTACAATTCGGTTCTTTAAATCAATATCTTTGAGTGTCAAACCGCAGAATTCCGATATTCTCATTCCTGTATGGAATAGGATATAAACCACCTCATAATACTTACAATAGCAGTTATCATCATGCACAAATTTCAAAAACTGCCGCATTTGCTCTTCGGCATTGATTTCCGGTTCCGGAAATTTAACGATCGGAGATGAAGTTTACATCGGTTCCAAAGTCGTAATCCGGGCAGCCGAAGGCTCTTCTATTCATATCGGTAATTATTGCGATATTGCGGTCAATTCCTGCTTGTGGTCAGCAACTCATTCCATATTGTCCATCAACGCAGACAAACGCATTGCCGGTCCGGGAATTGGCAAAGACATCAGAATCGGAGATGGCTGTTGGTTGTGTGTAGGCTCCATTATTGTTGCGGGAACTGAAATCGGTCAAAAATGTGTAGTTGCGGCAAACACTGTGATCACTCAAACTTTCGGAGACTTTCTCTTGCTTGGAGGGACTCCCGGTAAAATAATACGGTATTTGAAAAATGAGCAGAATTAAAGTTTTTCTCGGTGCCTTTGTAAATTATACCAATGCACAAAATCTGAATTGTCTTGCACTGGCGCGGTATCTGGACAAATCAAAATATGATGTAATGACTGGTGTCGGATACAGCGGGGAGCTGTCGGTAGAAACCATACCAGGCGTAAAATATTTTTATGCCCGATATCCGGCAAAGATCTTTTTCCCGCTCTGTTTTATTTATGGGATATTGTGGTGCGATGTGGCGTATCTGCCGGTATCGGGGCACTGGAAACTGTACCGCTTTCTTCTCCGTCTTTTGCGGAAAAAAGCGTTCAAGACGGTTGAAGCCATGATGATCGGAACCAATCTCACCAAATTAACGGGTCAGGGACTCTCTATTGATGAAATCCGCACTTCGCTGGATTATACCGGACATACCTATTCCATCACACGAGCCATGAGAGACGTCAACGAACAAAGAATCGGTTTAAAGTCAGAAGATCATATTCTGTACCTGGGGACGGAATATCAGAAATTTTATAACGGCATCCCCCGGAAAGCACTGACGGACATCGCCATCATCGGCAGTAATCTGTTTTATAAAGGGATTGAGGATTTTTTCCATATAGCCTCTGTTTTCCCCAATCTCAATTTTCATGTTATCGGTTCCGGAATGGGCAAAATTGATTTCCCGCAGGAAATCGAAAAACGAAATCTGAAGAACCTGAAGTGGCATGGTCCGGAATCCCACGAACAACTGAAAAAATCATTGGAAAACATTCAATTGCATGTATTTCCATCACGAGCGGAAGGTTTTCCCAAAGTCACGCTTGAAACGGCGGCGGCGGGCGTACCGTCCGTGGTTTATGACGATTACGGCGCGAACGAATGGATTACTTCCGGCAAGAATGGTTTTGTGGTAAAATCCGTAAATGATATGATTACCGTAATTCAGGATTTGCTGGATCATCCGGAAAAGTTACAGCCTTTGGCGGACAATGCCAGAGAATTGGCAAAATCTTTTGACTGGAAAGTCCGGATCAAAGACTGGGAAAAAGTAATTGACGAATTGTAAGAGGCAGGATGAATATGCAGACACTAAAAACAAAAACACATCTTCCCCTTGATGTGAGCAGAGCAAATATAGCGTTGCAGAACAAATCGGCAGCAATATATGTCGTCATACCTGTTTATAATTCAAAGGCATATTTACATCGTTGCATTGATTCTTTCCGTAACTGTGATTTTCAAGACTATCATCTGATCTGCATAGATGACGGCAGTACGGATGGCAGCGGCGAATTATTGGATGAGCTTGCGGTCCAAAATTCCAGGATGACGGTCATCCATCAGCAAAACACAGGTGTTTCCGCGGCACGCAACGCCGCACTGAAGCTGTTGTATGATTCTCCGGAATGTCAGAATGCTCTTATTACATTCGTTGATTCTGATGATTATGTGCATCCTCAATATTTTTCGATTTTAATTGATCTTATCAATAAGAATGAACTTGATTGTTGTATCTGCTCTTATGAGAGAATTTATGAAAGGACAACTAAGAATACAATTTATTATAATAACAGCGAGGTAACAGATTCTTTTTCCACTGTCGGCAATACCTATTCTAGCGCCAAGTATTGGGGATCTGTTTTTTTGATTGAGCATTTGAAAGGTCTTTTCTTCCGGCAAGATATGGGGAAGATTACCTGTTTATAAATGAGTATCTGTGCAAAAAGACAAGGCAAATCGGCATTTCCGATTTGCCGCTTTACAAATATGTTTTCACAGGCAGTTCCGCCACATGCTTCGTAAGCTTTAAAGAGATTTTCAAATTCTCATTGAAAATCTTGAGCAGTTAGTACAAACTTGTCCCCCCTTCTCAGTCCGGTAAAAAGCTCTTCTTCTGAAAGAAGCATTACGCGTAGCTACCCATACCTGTTATGATTTCAGACTTGATAAAATCAAATATGCGGAATCTCTGAAAAAACTCAAAGATCTGTATCTCCGAAATAAGGAATTGGTAAAGCTTTTGCTGTTGAAAGAAAAGATTGCAATAGCGCTTTTTGTTTACATACCCATTTTATACTGCTGCTATCGTATATATCTGAAAAAGAGAGAAAAATTAAAACAATATAAAGATTGTAAACTATTCGTGGAAATATAAATATGAGTAATTTTCTGTTGATAAATGCAATCTTGTATTACGATAAGTCAGATATTTTTGCTGGATTTCTCCGATTTGCAATGATAATTGTTCCAATGACGCGAGTACACTCTAATTAAAGATAAGGAACAATAATATGAAAATTTATGTAATAAATCTTGCGGCTCAACCGAAGCGTTGGAATTTTATGAAGAAGCAGTTAGAACAGATTAGAATACAGGATTTTGAACGGTTCCCTGCAGTTGTTGGGAAAACTTTACCTCAAAAATTTACAAAGCAAATTTCCGATTCATTTGCTCAATGGTGCAGTATCGGAAAAACGCTTACACTAAGCGAAATCGGCTGCACATTCTCTCATCTTTCCATATACAGGAAAATGCTACAGGAAAATATACCAATAGCCTGCATTCTGGAAGATGATGTTACCCTAAAACAAAATTTTAAAGAATCCTTAATAAAAGCAGAAAAATTCGCTAAAGCCAATCATAAAGGAATTATTCTTTTATCTTCTGTTTATAATAATGATAATGAACCCGTTTCAATTTCATCTATTAAAGGAGAAACTGCCGCCTGTGGATATATTGTAACCTTGGCTGCTGCTAAAAAACTATTGACATTAAACTTGCCAATCAAATCGCCTTGCGATCATTGGGGATTGTGGCTTAAGCTAGGTGTTCCTCTATATAAGAGTATCCCGCGTGCATTGATCCATGAGAATAGAGCTATATTCGGTTCAATGATGGATAATGAGCTCAAACAAAGCACAGAAAACATAATTGTCAGAAAATTAAAACGGATCATTGGCAAAAGCATTTTTTTCATTTTATGCTTCTTTTATACTAAAAAACAATACTCTGAACTAATTCTGCAATATTGGGAAGCAATAAGAAAATAACTTTCATAAAGGCAATAAGATGAAAAACAATGCCCTACATTTCTGTGGAATAGATGTATTACGCTGTTTGGCAATGTTGATGGTTGTCATATTGCATGTTCTGGGACACGGAAAAATTTTAAAGACATCCGCCGGAATCAGTTCTATCCCTTATGAGCTATTAGAATCATTATGCTATGGCGCAGTCGATATATTTGCAATGGCCTCAGGTTATCTCCTGGTTTTTTCAAAATGGAAACTATCCAGATATTTTATCCTTTACGTTCAGGTTGCTTTTTACACAATTTTATTTGCATTTATTGCTAAATATTTTGACGGGAAATCTCTATCAGCCAAAGACTGGCTGCAAGCAATCGTGGCAGTCATAGGAAACTACTGGTATATCACTGCATATATAGGAGTGTTGACTATAATGCCTATTCTGAATGCCTTCCTGAGGGAATTAGATATAAGGCAAAATTATAAAGCTGCCGGATTCTGCCTCATTATAATTATTGGGGGAAGTATATTCCTTTCAAAATCCATGGGCTACACTATGGGTTATTCATGTATTTGGCTCAGTGCACTTTATCTTTTAGGTGGTATTGTAAGAATTAATCAGGATTGGATATGTCATATATTTCAGACTCGAAAGAAAAAACTGTTAATCGGATTCATTGCATATATTATCCTTTCCATTTCTGCATGCGTCGGCTATTTCATGACGATAAATAGTGTCTTAAGCATTTTCTTTAGAAGTTATTACAGTCCATTTGTCATTTTAGGAACACTATCATTGTTCATTGCACTGTTTGATCTTCCAATAAAAAATATTGTTATTTCCAAGAGTCTGGAGAATCTTTCCTCTGGCGCCTTGGGGGTATATTTAATCACAGAAAACAACTGGTTCAAAGTAAAATTTATTAGCAATAAGTTTGCTTGGGTCAGTGATCAAAATCCTTTTACAGGGGCTCTCATTGTTTTGGGAATAGGCTTTGCATTTTTTCTGATACCACTCTTAGTTGATGCGGTGAGACACAGCATATTTAACCGTATCGGCATCTATAAATTAGTCAAGTTTACAGCGGATTGGCTGACAAAGCTATATGGCAAATATATGGATATAATCTTTCAAAAATAAAACTTAGCCACTGTCAAAAGGGAACATCTGATATGAAAGTTATTCTTGGATTTAATGAACTGAAAAATGACGGTATGGGAAGTGCGGCAATCACTTTAATCAAAGCTCTGCGGACGCAGGGCTTGACCGTTATTCCGGTACATGCATGGCATGAAATTGATCTGCCCGGATATGAAGAATCTTACGATCCGCAGTTTGTTGACGGCAACTTTGAATACGGTATAGATGGGCAGACCTTGAAACGTATGACAGATCATATCAATAATCTGGCAAATGATGGTGATGTATTTCTGCATTTCGGATCGCCGAACTGGGGTGCATGCATTCCATATTTCAAACCGGGAATCCGTATTATTACAGCAGTGCATAGTATCAATCCGTCGACCTTAAAACTGGGAAGAGCATTTGCAGAAAGAGTCTCAGCCTTT
>OIGD01001692.1_pt1 | contig 19706 bp, 25 predicted proteins | sample 1582211 | NCBI WGS metagenome assembly OIGD01 (sample SAMN04414078, study PRJEB24778) | human gut metagenome | material: faecal | host: Homo sapiens
GGGCAGAGAAAATCACAGGAGAAGCGCCTAAGTGTGCTGAAAAGTCTGCCCAAAGCATGTCAAATATAATGCTGTGGGCAGAGAAAATCACAGGAGAAGCGCCTAAGTGTGCTGAAAAGTCTGCCCAAAGCATGTCAAATATAATGCTGTGGGCAGAGAAAATCACAGGAGAAGCGCCTAAGTGTGCTGAAAAGTCTGCCCAAAGTATGTCAAATATAATGACGTGGGCAGAGAAAATCACAGGAGAAGCGCCTGAGCGTGCAGAAAAGTCTGCCCAAAGCATGTCAAATATGATGTAATAGGCAGAACTTCCATGAGCAATAAAGTTAGCTTGGAGCGGCATGTGTTTATAAGGAAAATTCAAAATAACATTTCTGTAATGGTAATACCAATTTCCATGTGGTATAATAAGCGAAAACAAAAATAAGAGTAACTATTCAGAACCACATTCCCACAACCGTCTCTATGAGGCTTTCCTTTTGCATATGTGGTCACACTGCCATATAAAACAGTTTATCTGCCTGAATAAGCAATCGCAGAACGCAGTTTTGCATGGTTATGAATAGTTAGAAATGAAAATAAAAAGGTGAAAAGAAAAAGGTGAAAATAATGGGTGATTATAATAAGTTCGACAGTATAATATTTGACGTGGATGGTACTCTGTGGGATGTGAGGGATGCGGTAGCTCATGCGTGGCGCGATGTCATCACGGAGCTCACTGACTGGGAGATTAATTTTGACGGTAAGAGCCTTGGAGCTATGTTCGGAAAGACGATGGATACGATATTTTTCCATTTTTATCCGAACAGCACGAAAGAAGAATACGAGAAGATAACAGGTGTAATCTACAAGAGACAGAAAGAATATCTTATAAGATATGTACCGGCGCTGTATGAGGGGGTTGCCAGGACTCTTGAAAAGCTGTCACATAGATATAAGCTGTTTATAGTGACCAATGCGCAGAGAGGTTATATAGATACGGTTTTTGCGGTGCATGATGTCCGGAAATATTTTACCGACTGGATGTGCTTCGGTGATACGAATGCGTCGAAGGATGTGACAATAAGAAAAATTATTGAGAGAAATAATCTTAAAAATGCGGTCTATGTAGGTGACACGCAGGGCGATGCAGATTCTTGTGAGAAGGCAGGAATACCTATCGTGTATGCCGCCTATGGACTTGGAAGGGTTGAGAAGCCTTGGAGAAGCATAGACAAGTTTAGTGAGCTTGAGGATATTTTTCTTAGAGATAAAGCCCGCAATGAGGCACAGGAAAGTATATCAGAATGTAAGCTGTCTGAAGAAGATGGTGACAGGGAAGGCTGCATGCAAGCAGATGTATCAAAGGACGTTACACTAAAGTCTGATGACATGTCGGAGAAAAGTATCGCTGCCGGGAAAATCGATACCGTAATCTTCGACCTTGACGGAACACTGCTCTACACCATAGAGGACCTTGCAGCAAGCACCAACTACGCTTTACAACAGTACGGAATGCCGGAAAGAACGCTTGAGGAGGTGACGGCATTCGTGGGAAATGGTGTCGCTAAGCTCATAGAGCGCGCGGTTGTGCCGGGAACGGACAAGGAGCTTTTCGACAAGGTATTTGCGGAGTTTAAAAAGCATTATGCAGTCCATAATCTTGACCACACAAGACCATATCCGGGAATTGTTGATATGCTCACCGGACTTAAGGAGCATGGATATAAGGTCGCAGTTGTGTCGAACAAGCTTCAGAGTGCGACACAGAGCCTGTGCGAGCATTTCTTCGGTGAGCTGGTTCCACTTGCGGTCGGCGATAATCCTAGCATGGCAAAGAAGCCAGAGGCAGATATGGTGAATGAAGCACTGTGCCGGCTTAACAGAAGCCGCGCAAATGCAGTTTATGTCGGGGATTCAGAGGTCGATATTGAGACCGCGAAAAATTCCGGAATGAAGCTTATCATGGTTGAATGGGGCTTCAGGAAGCGCGCGGACATGGAAAAGCTGGGAGCAGGATGTTTTATCGATAAGCCGGAGAAGATATTTGACATTCTGAAAGCTGCACCAGAATATCCCCGGCGTGCTGAGGCGGATAACAGAATTCTGCAATTGTTAAGGGATGAAAAATATATACAGCGCAAAGGATAATGTGACGGTTGAAGACATTATTGAATTTCACGCAGAATTTGAATATATTCATCCTTTTCAGGATGACCATGTTATAATAAGGACAAAGTTAGAGAAACCCAGTAAAATCAAGGGGTTAGCACTAATTTAGTCCTTATTTTTTTATACCTAAAATCGGTATATGATAAGGCAGCGCTGACAAATCAAACCGAAATCCAAACATTCACAAGGACAGGATAAGAGTTCGCTGGAAGTGAAGCTCGCAAGCTTAAAGCAGGATGAAATAAGACTTGATAAGATGTTTGAATAGACAAAATACCCGGCAGAGATAGAAGCCCTTGCCGTACAGCTTGCAGATGCTTTCATTGAAAGACTTGGACTTGTTGGTATTGACCAGTCTGTTAAGGAACTTACAGATTCTATCCGGTCTGAGCCTGTTAAGGGAGGTGCCAGATAATGGCAGATAAGATTCATTGCGTCAAAAAGACGCTGAGACTTACACCAGCTGAAAGCAGACTTCTGTCTGAAAAAGCAGAGGCTTTTCATATGAATGAGGCAGAATATTTAAGGCTTTTAATCAGCCAGACGCCAAACGATTACCCGGAAATCAGACAAGAGCTTAAACAGCTGATAAATGAGGTAAATCATATCGGTGTGAATATCAACCAGATTGTGCATCATCACAATTATGAGTTGTATTCAAAAGAGGACAGACAGCAGTTTATCGCATATATGAAAAAACTCAACAATACAGTTAAAGAGGTGGTGGTGCGGCTTGGCAATCAGTAAGATTCTTCATATGAAGGATTGCGGAAGCAGTTTTCATGGAAAGCATTTGAAGTCTGCACTTGAATATATTACTGTTCCGGAAAAGACACAGAATGGCAGGCTTGTATCAGCCATAAACTGCCAGGTGGATAATGCCTTTGAGCAGATGAAGGAAACAAAGAAAAAGTTCAACAAATCAGATAAACGGCAGTGCAACAAGTTGTACTTCAAAACTTGGACATTATGGTGTGTATACAACAACCATATCAGAAATGGAGAGTTTTTATGGCTCTTCTTCAATACAAGCGTATATTCCATAGTAATTCAAGGAGAATGCTATTATGAAAAGAAAAATTGGTATTGCTATTATGTTTGGATTAATTTGTATTAATATTTTAAGTGGTTGTGGACCATCGTCAAATGAAAAACAAACTGATTTTGAAGAATTAGAGGTAGATTATGTTATTAACGATGATGGAACATATACTTACAAAGACTTAAATTATAGTTATAAAATAGAGGTTTCAGGTATTGAAGGTGAAAAGCAGGTTACGTATGTTGTTTTAACAAATGATAAATCAATTAGATTTGATGATGTAACCTATAGCTTGAAAAATCGGAAATTAGCATTGATGAACCTCAATTTATAATACTCGGTTGGTATTAAGAGATCGAGCATAGACATAATGAATATTGTTAATGGGTGTGTTTTCTGGAGATGTTTTGACAGATTGCACACCTGTTCGTAAGCCTCTAATATAAGGGTATATGTTCCCTTGGTCATATATTTGCCATAATAGTAGTAATCACATATGCCAGCATTTTACTCTATGATCCGGCGCTAGGATTTAGCAGTAGACCAGTATTTTACTACAATTATGGAGGTTACACTTATGCAGACCGTAAAACGAACTGCTGATGGGCAATATCGACTCATCATGGAATGCCGCAACAGCGGGCTAAGCGACAGGGTATCAGCTTATGAATTATGAGCCGGGAAGTGTGTTTAAGCTTAATGGCAAAGAATATGTGTTAAGCGAGAACCATACATTGGATATTCCATACGGAGAAGATTTGTGGTGTTTGGAATCTACGTCAAATTATAGATATGGAGAAAAGATTGATTAATTTCTGAGAGTTTATCTATTTGTGTTGTAGCTATCAAGAAAAAGGGATATTTACATCGTGTTATAGTACATGGTGTAGGTATCCTTTTTGCATATCTTCTATAATTGCTACATAAAAAAGTGCAAATGCACAAAAAATAGTAATGGCTATTGAAGTGAAAATAATTTAGTGGTAAAATAACATTACCAAAATACGTGCAACGCACAAAAACAAGGAGTAGCACTATGGAGATTAAGAGAGATTCATACCTTGAACAGTTAAAGATAAGAAAAGATAACGGAATGATTAAGATTATCACGGGAATCAGGAGATGCGGCAAATCTTTCCTGTTATTTGTGTTGTTTAAGAAATATTTATTGGAAAATGGTGTAGATAATGACCACATCATTGAAATTGCTTTAGATGGCATTGAAAATGAGGAACTGAGAGATCCAAAGAAGTGTTATCAGCATATTAAAGAGCGGGTGGAAGATGACCGGAAGTATTATCTGCTCTTGGACGAAGTACAGTTTATGCCACGATTTGAAGAAGTGCTGAATAGCTTGCTTCGTATCAGTAACATTGATGTGTATGTAACCGGCAGTAATTCGAAATTTTTATCTAGTGATATTGTAACTGAATTTAGAGGCAGAGGAGATGAAATCAGAATTTATCCGTTGTCTTTTGCAGAGTTCTATGCGGCTTATGATGGAGATTATGATGATGCTTGGGAAGAATATATGATATACGGTGGTTTACCACAAGTGGCACAATTTTCTGTAGAACGCCAGAAGGCTGAGTATCTTAAAAATATTTTTACCAATGTTTATATCAAGGATGTGGTAGAGCGAAACAGAATTCAAAATGTTGATGAGATTGGAACTTTGGTGGACATTCTTGCTTCTGCCATAGGAGCACCTACCAATCCAACAAAAATATCAAATACTATCAAAAGTGGGAGAGGTATCAATTACAGCAATAAAACTATATCCAATCATATTGATTATTTGGCAGAGGCATTTTTGATTTCTAAAGCGGACCGGTATGATATTAAGGGGAGAAAATATGTAGGAGCCAATCTGAAATACTATTTTTCGGATATAGGACTTAGAAATGCCAGACTAAACTTCAGACAGCAGGAGCCGACTCATATTATGGAGAACATTGTTTATAATGAGTTGCTTGTGCGTGGCTACAATGTAGATGTTGGTATTGTGGATGTATTTGCAAAGAATAGTGACGGAAAGAGAGTTCATAAGCAGCTAGAGGTTGATTTTGTAGTAAACCAGGGCAGTCAGAGATATTACATTCAGGTGGCTTATGATATGACTTCTGAGGAAAAGCAAACACAGGAACTTAATTCACTTCGAAATATTCCGGATTCATTTAAGAAGATTGTTATAGTAAATGGAACAAAAAAGCCTTGGAGAAATGAGGAAGGCTTTGTGATCATGGGCATGAAATATTTTCTGCTCAATGAGGATAGTTTGGAGTTTTAGTATGTAAGGAGATAATATATTCCGATAGAAATATGGATATAAAGTTAGGAGGCAGAGAAATGGCAATGGTTGTGTATTCTAATGAAGAAGATGATATGTGTTCTTTGGTGATAGATGGAGAAGAATAAGTCATTCGCTGTCATATGTTTAAAGTCATTTATGCATGATATGTTGTTGCGGAACTGCAGTGGGTATATTTTAGATGAAAACTGATACTTGCTAAAATACTCTTTGATAGACAGCATAGATAACTATTTGAGTAAATAGTGTCCTGCCGCATTACTATATCTCTTTTGACAGTTTTTCGGCAAGATAAGCGATGACTTCCTCCACAGTTGGACTGTCTCCTTCACATGGAAAGTTATTCCAGAAGCGTTGTGCTTTCGGATCGCTGCTTTTCATGGCATAGGAAACAGCACGCCCGATTTCGGATTTGACTTCCTCTGGCGTAATGCCTTCTCTTTTTGCGATAATCTTCAGATTTTTTTCAATCTTTTGTTTTTTCTCTGGGCTCATGGCTTTATAAAATTCCTTCCTTAATCTCTAATACTATCATACAACATTAGAATGATCTTGCGAGTTTTTCCTATGCCCGCAGGGTTGTTTTTTTATTTTATCGAAAATATGCAAAAACATGTGCGGGAAAGGTGTACGATGTTCCATTTAAAATAGTGGGTGTAGTCACTCTGATTGTTGTTGAGCCTGCGGTACAATACTTACAGTTTAAGCAATCCGAAGCTGATAAAGGCTGCAAATGAGAAGTTTGTCTGTGTCAGGGAAGACATCAAGCTTCGGGATAGAGAGTTGCTGGAGCATCCGGACTTTGCAATCACAGTAGGCAAGTTTACTTATACGGAAAGGGCAGATGGCGGTGCTGTTATGCTAGAAGCGGTAAGTAAATGTAAGACCGGAGATACAACTGCCCTTGGAAGCTTCCATGGGTTTGAGCTTCTTGTAGAGAAGAATTTCATGGGAGTGAATTACTTAATCCTTCGGGGAAAGACAGAGTATAAGGTAGAGCTTTCTACCAGCCTGGTGGGCAATATGGTAAAGCTTGAAAACTGTTTTAGCGGGATTCACGAGAATGAGGAATATCTCTTAAAAAAGATAGAGCAGTACGAAAACGATCTGGCTGCATCGAAGGAAGAGTATGAGGAACCATTCATGCACGAAGAGGAACTTCAGCAGAAGCTTGCAAGGCAGTTTGAACTAAATGTCCAGCTCGACCTTGAGAACGAAAAGGTTGCGGATGCAGACCTTGGAGGGATTGAGGAAGAAAAGAGCATGAATGTAGCGGAAAACCAGTTGCCTTATCAGACAAGGCAAGACAAACCAAGATAAAGATGTGCCCTGCTAATGGCGGGGCATTTCTGATGGGAGAAATTTTTATGAGCAGAAGAAAAGTGTTTGCAGCACTATTCATAGTGATGGGTATTTTGTTTTTTGCCATTCCGATTGTATATCACTACACCGGGATGAGGGAGACAGAGAAGCTTACGCAGGAATTTGAGCAGAATTTGGAGGAAGTGCAGGAAGATGAGACAGAGATGGAAGAAACCGGTGAGGAGGAAACCGAAGCCTCCATTAGTAAAGAAGATGCAGCCATATTTGCAGAAGGGGATGTTATTGCCATTCTGGAAATTGAGGCATAAGACCAAGGACGAAAGGTTTTTCATTCTGACACTGTTCGCTATTGCAATGGAAGCAGAGGGAAAAGTAGTTGATGTAGAAAATACTGTTTTGAATGTGGATCTGCCGGTAGGTCTTCCACCCAAGCATTACGGTGCTCTTTTTGAGAAGTTTCAGAATTATTTTAAGTACAGGGGTAAGCAGGTATTCACTTACAAGGGAAGAGAGTACACTATTAAGATTAACGATGTAGTGGCATTTCCACAGGACTATACGGTTGCCATGACCATTTTCCCGCAGATTCAGGGATACAATAAAGTAGTTACTGTGGATATTGGCGGATTTACACTGGATTATCTACTTCTTAGAAATGGTTCTCCGGAGCTGTCGGTATGTGATTCATTGGAAAAGGGCGCGATTACTTTGTATAACAAGATTAGTTCTCGTGCAAACTCAGAATATGATATTCTGCTTGACGAACCGGACATTGATAGCATTATCAAAGGTGAAAAAACGGATTATGATACGGATATTGTCAGCTTGGTGCAGGAAATGACCAAAACATACGTGGATGATTTACTCGGTACACTTCGAGAACTGGGACTTGATTTAAAGAACGGTTGTGTAGTTTTCATCGGAGGCGGTGCACTTCTATTAAGAGAGTATCTGGAGAAGTCCGGTAAGGTGGGCAAGTGCATCTTAATCGAAGATATTTGTGCCAATGCAAAGGGTTATGAACTGCTTTACAGGATTCAGAAGAAAGGCAGGTAATTGCCATGGAAAAGAAAAATCCCTTTGTAACGACAGTTGGTTTTAAGAAGGACGACCCGGACCATATTTATGTGGCAGAACTTTTAAACAGCATGGGCAGAGGAAAAGCCCAGTATATTGTAAAGGCCGTAATGCTGTACCAGGACATGCAGGAAAGTGGAGAAGCGGTTCCGACCGGATGTGCCTATGATTATGAGAGAATACGCAGAGTGGTGCTTCAGGTAATCGAGGAACGAGAGCGACAGATTGGACAGACTAGAAATGAAGTTGTTTCAGAAAAGGATTCTGTAAAAGTGCAAGAACATGATATGATTATGAGTCTAGATGAAAATGCTTTGAAAGGAATTATGGATTCACTTACAGCATTTCAGAAAGCTTAGCTGGAGAGCAACAACAAGGAAATATTCTAATGGATAAAGTAGATTCTGTGATTCCAAAAGAGTAAAGAACAAAAAGTAGTTAAAATAGGAACCAGGGATAGTTTATTGATGAGCGACCAGTGTATAAAATGTAGTTGAGAGTTAACATGCGATGTAAAAGATATAAATAATCAAAAGATTTATTAGTAATTTATAATTTTTCATTTTGCGAGTTATCATTAACTAAGGTTCAGATATAGTCCCATTGTTTGCATTGAAGAGTGGGTAGAATGAGGAATGTTATTAATCTTTATGCATTTTAAACGAGGTTGTTATGCCAGAATTACCATTTATATTTCCGCCAATTGAAACGTATCAGAGTTCGGCATTTGTACTGGGTATAATGAGAGCACATCCCAAGTATGCTGATATTTTACATAATGGATATATAAAACTTGAATGTAAGAACACGAAACAATTATCGGAGATGAATTTGATGTTTACAGATTCTTTATGGGATTCGTTCCGTATTTGGGGCTTAGCAGAGATGAATTTGTATAATGTCTCAAACTTTAACAAAAATACTTTGTTGAAATTTCTGTGTGAGCGAATAGATCAAGGGAATTATTTGTTGCTGTATGATGTCGATGAATTTTATTTGTCTTATACAGATAATTATTTGCTTAGACACTTTAGCCACGATACTTATGTGTATGGGTATGAGAGTGGAGAGTTTATGGTACAAGCATATCAAAAGGAACATCTTAAATTATTACGAGTAAACATGCAAGAGATAGTGGAATCATTACTAAGTAAAAAAGGGAGAAAAGAGATATCTAATAAAAGAAGCTTTTGCACGTTCAGACCAAGCATTAATAGAGATATTAGGCTAGATACAAAATGTATATTGAAAGAAATAAAAGAGTTTTATGAAAAGCAATCAGAAGCGGACAAGCATAACGAAAGCTTATTTAATATGGATATTTATGAAGTTTTAATTGAGGCAATGTGCAGTATAGAGGCAGGAACTGATGCAGACCTTCGTCCATTTAGATGCTTATGGGAGCATAAAAAACTTATGTTGGAAAGAATTAAACATTTATCTTTTAATGAATATAGTGATTGCTGGGTAACATTAAAAGCATTATGTGAAAAAACAGAATTGATATTTCGACTTATGATGAAATATAACATGGTATATCAAAAAATGTTAATAGAAAGGGCACAGCGTCTTCTTATAAATGTAAAACAAGAAGAACTAATGTGGTATACGACCTATATAAAGCAATTGGAGGGGAATTAATGAAGATGGGTTATAAGACTTCAATGTTCAATTTTATTTTTCAAGCAGATGATGAATTAATATTATTTAATGCTTTGGAGGGTCTTTCGTCAGCTTGTAGGGTTGATAGTAAGCACCGAGATGAAGTGAGGGAATTGCTTAGACCGGGTAACAAAGTTATAGATGCTAGTTTATCTAATGAGAACATTGTGAGTCTTATTAGAAAAGGGTATCTTGTTGAAGAAGATATAGATGAAAAGCAAAAAAGAGAGGCTTTATATACAGATATTATTGATGGTTCCGCAAGTATTCTTAGATTGATCATCCTACCAACGGAACAGTGTAACTATCGATGTAAATACTGTTATGAAAGCTTTAAAAAGGGAAAGATGCCACAAGATATTCAAGAGTCTGTAATAAAGTATGTGAGAAAAAATATAGGTAGATATTCAGGATTGCGTGTATCGTGGTTTGGAGGAGAACCATTGCTTGCGATGGATGTTATAGAGCATATATCAATCAATCTTATGGATATTTGCAGAAAAGCCAGAAGAAAATATATCTCGGATATCACGACAAATGGATACTTATTATCTCTTGAAAATTTCAAGAAATTATTGTCTTTAAATGTGATAGAGTATCAGATAACAATAGATGGAACAAAAGAGATCCATGATACTAAAAAACCGCTTATTAATGGTGATGGTACATTTGATGTGGTAACGAATAATTTGCGTGATATTAAGCAAAATATCAAAACTTCAACGTTTTCTATTATAATCCGTAGTAATGTTACAGATGAAGCACTGTTAAGTTTGGATGATTTCACTGCGTTCTTTGATAATTTACTTAAAGGAGATAAAAGGTTTAGTTTCTTTTTACGACCAGCAGGTGATTGGGGGGGAAATAATAGGCTTAGTGAGATGCTCCAGATGCGTATAGAGGAGAATCAAATAGGATATGTTTATCAAAATTTTGTTAAAAAAGGATATCCATTTAATGTTTATACGCATGAATCATTTTATCGTCCCGGCGGATGTATGTGTTATGCAGCGTTTGTAAACACATATGTCATCTGTTCAGATGGGAATATAAGAAAGTGTACGTGTGAGTTAGACGATGATAAATACTCTATTGGTAAACTTTTAGCCAATGGCAGTATAGATATTGACAAGTTGAAAAGTGGAAAATGGACAGGAAATCAGATGCGTTATTCCCCTAAATGTGATAACTGTGCGTTTAGTCCGTTGTGTTTCGGAGCATGTTGCCCCAAGGTCAATTTATTTGATTTTGCCGATGGGTCTAGAGAAGAGCCCAAATGTCCTAGTGAGATGAATAATATATTCGAAACCCTTGTGCTAATAGACAAGTGTATTAGATTTCCGTATTTAGAAAAATGAGAGGTTGGGACGCTATATGAGTGTTGAGGATGTAAAAAAAGAATTGTTGACTATTTTTGAAGATATAGGAGTGATTGTTGACCAAGAAAATGATTTTGATATTCAGGATTACATTATGGATTCATTAGTTTATATGTCTTTTATTATCAGCGTGGAGCAAAAATTAGGAATCGAAATACCAGATGAATTCCTATTGATTTCACATATGAGGTCCTTTAATGCGTATTGTGAGAGTCTTCTTATGCTGTTAGTATAGAGAAATAATCAAGAGGGAGGTGAAATAATGAGGTTACTCAAAAAAAAGAAAAAAATTCAAATTACTAATATGATTGTACTATACACACAGGAATCATGTGGTGGTACATGTGCAAATTCTACTTGTACAAATGGATCCGGTAATAATTGTACAAATAAAACATGTAGTTAGAAAGGAAAAAGTATGAAGAAGCTAGTAAAGAAAAATTTAAAGAAAAATATAACAATTGTAAAGTTATATGAGAATGAAGCAGCTGGTAGTGGATGCACTAATGGAACATGTCAAGGAGCAGGCAATAATTGTAATAATAGAAGTGCATGTTAATGGCGATAATTATGGGCGTAAAAGTCATGCACTGATTTAGTTCCGTATAGTCCGATTAAGTAACCAATATTGGAAGTTTATGCAGGTTCCGCACTGAACTATTTGTGGAATAGCGAAGAGTGTTTATAAATAATTAGTGATATTATGATATTTGATTTTTTGAGAGTGTTGCACAAAAATCTTCAGCGTTCTTTAACGCCTACTTTTTGTACAGCACTTTTAAAAAATTCTATCTTATGAGTTGGGGATTAGTAAGAAACATTACAATAGTATTAAGAAATTTAACAGTACAATAGGCTTCATATAGTTTCGAGGTAATATATGAAAAAGTTTAGTATTATAATATGGTCATTTCGTCAAATTGCAAAAGTCAGTATAGCGAAATTAATAATTAAAGTATTTTTAGCACTAGCAACAGCATTTGTGCCTGTAGCAGTAATTATCCAAATTGGAAGAGTTCTAGACATGGTTTCATCACAAGATGTGGTATCCTATGAATTCATGATTATGCCGATGATGTTTTTAGTTTGTCTTCTGGCATTAAATTCATTCTTCTTTTATGGAAGCGGGATAATTGCCACATCTGTGAACGCTAGTTTGGGTATACATTTGAAATATGACTTAGTTGAAGCCATGAGTTGTTTCCCGGCACAGAGTTATTTTGATAAGTCATGTTGCGATAAATTTCAACAAGCGGAAGAAGGAATGAGCAATATAGCAGATATTATTGATAATTTGTTCACGTTTATTAGTTCACTTGCTTCGTTTGTTATTTCATTAATTGTTATTTCACGTACATCAATTTGGTGCATCTTGCCTATAATAGCATTCTTTGCTGTAGCATATAGAATGAATATGTTAAGTAAGAAAATTAGCCATAATACATGGTTGGATCAGACAACAGATAGGAGATATGCATATTATTTGGGAAGTCTTTTTTTTGATAGACATATTATGAAAGAGATTAAAACATGGCAAACACAGAATATGATAATTGATAAATGGTCAGATTTAACAAATAAAATGAGAATGGAACGATTGGCAAATGATAAAAAGTCTAATTCATATTTTGCATATTATCATGTATTTTCTGAAGTAAGTAGTATTCTTGTATTACTCATAGCACTTTGGGTGTTTGAGATGGGAGAGATTGGAGCAGGAGACATAGTTGTTGTATGGCAATTAAGTAAGAGCACTATGAATTTGGTGCAAGAGCTGACTTCAACATATTCTACAATTTATTATGATAATGAAAAGATTGGTATTGCTAAAAGTATAATAGAAAATTCAAGTGTGAACGAGAGAGAAATTCAATTTGGGGAAGACATGATGTCTTCTGCTGACATATTTGATTTTGAACTTAAGGATGTATGGTTTGCATACTCAGAAGAAAGAAATGTTTTACAATCAATCAATATGAAGATTAATAGAGGTGAAACGGTTGCTATATTTGGAGAAAATGGTAGTGGAAAATCTACCTTAATAAATCTTATGACGGGATTGTACAAGCCAAGTAAAGGAAAGGTATTAATTAGAAATAAGGAGGCAGTAACGTATAAGGAAAATGTGTTAGGAATTGCATTTCAAGAGTTTGTCAGATACCCTTTTTCGTTTAGAGAGAATGTTGGTTATGGGTTTATTGAGGAGATTTGTGATGATATAAGTATTCGATTGGCTTCGCAACAAGGAGCTGCAACAGATATATTAGAACGATGTGGAATAGACGGAATCATGTCAAAAACACTGGATAATGAAGGCAATGAACTGTCTGGAGGAGAATGGCAAAGAGTGGCAATAAGTAGAGCAAACATGGGTCAGAAATCATTGATGGTCTACGATGAACCATCTGCGAAGTTAGATCCAATATCGGAGCTAAATCAATTTCAAAGGCTAAAGGAAGTTTTTCGTGGAAGAACTATTGTATTAGTATCGCACAGAATTGGATTCGCAAAACTAGCAGACAGAATTGTTGTATTGAAGGATGGAAGAATAGTGGAAGATGGCTCGCATGCAGAACTTATGGGTAGTCATGGAGAATATAAACGGTTGTATGATGAACAAGTTAAATGGTATGATATAGGAGACCAGCTATGAAAAGTCAAGTATAAATTAGGCAGAAATTTATTTTTCTGTTTCGGGTGAAAAAAGGGTAACTTTAATAAAGCTCCCTAAAAGCTCTTTTTAAAATCTATCGATTATGATATACAGACCTCTTATTCGAGGTTAAATTCTACTTCGTCAGTAAGCATCTTCCAGATGACCCTGACAAGTTTGCCGGCACAGTGTCCAAGGGCATTGTAGTGAGACCGGTCTTCCGCTCTCTTGGCATCATAATAAGCCTTGAAAGTGGCGTTGTTTTTTACAACATTGTGAGCTGCATTCATGAGGGCATAGCGTAATACCTTAGAACCACGCTTGGACATCCTTGTCCTCTGTGCCTGGAAGTTTCCAGACTGATGGACAGACGGATCCAGACCGGCGAATGCAAGTAACTTCTTTGGTTCAGAGAAACGGTGTATATCACCAATCTCACCAAGAATTATTCCGCCATTCACGAAACCAATTCCGGGAACGGTCATAAGTACAGAGTGCAGGCAGGTGACAAGATTTGCCATTTCAAGCTCTGTATGAAGTAACTGGCTATCCAATAACTCAATCTGTCTATACCCTCCTTAAGGAGGCTCCGACACCTAATGCAATCTCTTCTATGCATATGACCCATCTTGCTCACATCCTCGAAGTTGCTTCCCACGGCCATTTCGATAAGGATAAAGCCAGAGAATTAAGAGTTCTCGCACAGAAGTCTGTCGGTGTCAATGACAGTTCTTTATCTATTCAGATAACTCATACCATTGGACAGAGTGCTGATGCAGGCCAGATTTAAAGAAATACTGTAGTTCAGGGAAGACCTGATCCACATAAGAAGTCAGCTGTATTTTTAAACGGGTACGCTGCTTCACCAGTTTCTGGCGGAATCTGCCGAGTTCTTTGAGCTCAAGATAATCCAGATCCTCTAAAGTTAAAAAGCGAAGAGAATCCTGCATCATAAGGGTTTTAGCAATAACAAATGTGTCGACTTTATCAGTCTTCGTCTTGCGAACATTATTCTTACGCATGGAAGAAGTCTGAATCGGGTTGAGAACACACACTTTAAAGCCCTTGTTGATAAGAAAACGAACAAGGTTGTCACCATAGTGTGCCGTTGACTCAAGACCTATGATGATGCTGTTCTGGTCAAGTGGTGCCAGTTTAGAAAGCAGCAGATAGAAGCCATCATAGTCATTTCTGAATTTGAACGGCTCAATGAGTATCTCGCCGTCGGAAGAAACCGCAGCGGCGAAATGGTTAAGTTTGGCAATATCAATGCCGACGTAAATCATGAGGTTGTACATCCCTTTCATAAAGTCTGATACCGTGGTATCCACTAACAATTATCATCGTAGACTTGATTGAAATAAGTACTCAGAGCAAACACTCCGGCAACATCCAGCTAATAAACAATTCAGATAAAAGAGATGGCAATACACTCCTGTTGAGTAGTCAGAGCTACAGGTAAAAATCAAAAGTCACAGTATCTGAATGTATTAAACCACGAAACAAAAAAAGAAAGGAAGTATGTTGTTTTTGCTTCTAATAACATCATACAAGTTTTAGAATGAGAGGCTTATATAATATATTATTAGCTGTAAAAGGTGCAATTGCTGTTCTAGATAAAAAAGAAAGAAGAATGTTGCTGGTGTTATGGATGTTATCCTTGTCTTCATATGCAGTGTCAGTTGCAATGCCCACAATCGAAATGTTCATAGCAGATGGTGTGATAGGATATATAGAAGGAACACGAGCATCTTTATATTTAAAGTGGGGGATTATAGGTATTATTATATGTACGATTCTTGGCTTTGGGTCAAGAAGAATTTTTTTTGCATGGTCTAATTATGTATCCAGTGTAATATCTGATAGTATATATAAGAGCATATTGTATAAAAGTGCGAAAATCAAATACAAATATTTCGAAAACAAGGAATTATATGAAGAAATTACAAAAACAGCAGATTCAGTACCTAATAAAATATCGAATATGATGACTTGGAATACGCTACCACCTATAGTAGGTGGTAGCTTGAGTATGATAATTGTGTCAATGACGTTGATACAAGTTGACTGGAAGATTGCACTGTTAGTATTTGTGGGTAATACGCTATCCATATATTTTTATTATAAAAGAATGAAAGACAACTTTTTTTTGAGTATCGAGTTAATACCCCAAAAAAGATGGGCTGATGCATATTGGAAATGTCTTGTCAGTAAAGATACAATAAAAGAAATAAAAATATTTAAATTATTTGATTTTCTTTCTCAAAAATGGAGAGTAAAATCTACAGAAGTACAAACAGAGAATTTTAAGCTGGCAATAAAGTATGCCGGTATACTACTGTTATCTGATATAGTGGCTATAGTTTTTAAAGCACTTGCCTTGATATATACAGTATACCTAGTTGTATTTGAGAACATCAATATTGGAAATATAATGTTAGTGTATGGTAGTATTAACGTTTTTAATGGGTATATGAGCGATATTTCTAGAGCTTTTATTAATTTGGGAGACAATTCGTTACATATTCAAAATTGGATAAAGTTTATGGAAATGGAGGATGAAGTCGATGTTGATGTAACTCCAAGTATTAGCTCTGACATACTTATTGCGTGTTCGAATGTCAGATTCAAATATCCACAAGCAGATGCATATGCAATTAATGGTATAACGCTAGATATAAAGGCAGGAGATAGAATTGCAATAGTAGGAGAGAATGGATCTGGTAAGAGTACATTTGTAAATTTGATTAATGGATTATTTGACGATTATGAGGGACATATTTTGTTCCAAGGGAAGGAAATTAAAGATAATCTTACATATATACGTCAAAATATATCTACAATTTATCAAGAATTTGGGAAATATGATTTTTCTATTCGTGAGAATATATCTATGGGTGATGCCAATGTCGAACATGATGAGGTGGATTTTTGGGATGCAACAAATAAAAGTGGGGCTGCAGCATTCATTATGGATATGGAGAAGAAAATGGATACTATGATTGGACCATATCAAGATGGAACGTATCTTTCAGGGGGACAGTGGCAAAAAATAGCAATTAGCAGAACTTTTTTAAAAGATAAAGCAAAGCTATTAATACTTGATGAGCCTACAGCGTCATTGGACCCATCTTCTGAATCAGAGATATATAGAAGATTTTTAGAAAAAATGGATAATCAAGCGGTATTAATGATTTCTCATCGACTTGGAGCGACGAGATTTGCAGATCGTGTACTTGTTTTTAAAGAAGGAAAAATTATAGAAGATGGAACGCATGAAGAGTTGATGGCAAATAAAGGTGTATATTGGAAAATGTATATGTCTCAATTGGCGTTATATAAGGAGGTGGGGTGATGAATAGACTAAAATTAGTATTTGTGGACAGTGGTGTAGATAGAAGTCATCCAGTGCTAAAGAATGATAGCTTTGATGAAATAGAACTGCTTCATAGTAGTAATACTGATGAAGTAAGACAAAGTGGGCATGGAACAGCAGTTTATGGTATACTTCGTAGTGTTAGAAACGATTATGACATTTTAAGTATAAAGTTGAATGGTGTGGAAAATGGAGTATCATGTGCTGAATTATGTGAAGTAATGGAATATATTGAAAATAATGTTGATGCTGCACTTATTAATCTGAGTTTGGGAGCTACAATATTCGAGGAAAAAGAAAAATTAGAATCTATATGTAACCGTATTGCCAATAAAGGGACTGTTATTGTTGCGGCATTTGACAATGGGGGTGCAATATCTTATCCCGCTGCATATAAGAGTGTTATAGGTGTTACCTCTAGTTCATTTTGTCAATATATTGACGAATATGAAATATATGAAGATAATATTGTTAATATTGCTGGAAAGGGAGGAGTACAACGATTGCTATGGAACTCGCCGACACTTTTGTTTATGGGGGGGACTAGTTTTGCTTGTGCGCATATATCAGTAATAGTTGCAGGAATAATAAAGGAAGGTTATATAGGTATAGATAGGGTTTTAGAGGAATTACAAAATAGAGCGAAAAGAATTGTAAAGCTAGGAAAAGATGGTAAAGTACCGCAAATAAACTTTCACCTTAGAAGAGTGGCAATTTATCCGTTCAATAAAGAAATGCATGCTTTATTCAAATATTACTACTTGTTGAATTTTAACATAGTAGCAGTATATGATACCAAATATACTGCAAGAGTTGGAGCAAATACTAGTTATTTGCTAAAGGATGATAATGCATTGTCTCTGGAAATAAGGAATATAGATTCTATTGCTTGGGAAGAATTTGATACAATTATCATCGGGCATTCGGATGTGATGGAGAATATGATTGGAAGGCCTAGTTACAGCGAATGGTTAATTAATGAAGCATATAAACATAAAAAAAATATTTATGCATTTGATGAGTTTTCTTATTGTGAAAATTCAGCTAATCTCTTTATACCTAAAATTTCGGTAGAAAATATACCATGTTCTAGAAAAGGTATGTTATATCGTATTTCAACCCCGGTATTAGCGGTTTGTGGTACTAGTTCTAAGCAAGGAAAGTTTACGCTTCAATTAGAGCTTAGAAAAAGATTTTGTGAGATGGGATATAAGGTGGGACAGATAGGTACGGAACCGAATTCATTGTTGTTTGGGATGGATTACATTTTTCCTATGGGTTATAATGGAACAGTTCATTTGACAGGAGAGGAGAGTATCCAGTATTTAAATAGTTGTTTAAATAATTTGGAAGATAGAGATATCATTCTTGTTGGAAGTCAGTCAGGAACTTTGAATTATGATGTGTGTAATCTTTCACAATATTGTTTACTCCAACATGCTTTTTTATTAGGCACTCAACCAGATGTGTCTATTTTGTGCATTAATCCATTTGACGATATAGAATATATTGAACGCACTATAAAGTATCTAGAGTCAGCGATTGAAAGTAGAGTACTAGCACTTGTTTTGTTCCCAATGGACATTAGCGATAGTTGGAAGGGGATATATGGAAGCCGTAAAGAAATTAGTTTGGATAAATTGAAAACTTTGAAATCTACAATGGTATCTCAAATTGGTTTGCCTTTATATTGTTTGGGAGATGAGGGTGACATGAGCCAGTTGTTTAATGATATATTAAACTATTTTTCAGAAGAATGAGATAAAAGTATATGTTTTTTCATTATTATAATGAATATAAATGTGAGTATGACTGCGAGATAATATTCTATTTTTCGTATCGCCATGATTAGGTAATTTACAAGAGGAATTTAAGTAGATATTACAAATAGTGCCGAAATAATGAACAAGCAATTGGTAATCAAAATCTCAAAAATTATTTGAAAATACTGGATTTCTGTATTATATGTGCTATAATAAAAGTGCTAATAAATATATAAAATTCTTTTAAATCTTTGTACTTGTTAGGAGAAACACAGATATTGAATGAAGGGCAAGTTATAATGTGAGAACAAAGCAGATATTATTGATGAGGGTGTTGAATAATCAATTAGAAGGACTATGTATTAGGGAGGAATATTGAATGACAGATAAAGAGTATATTTTAGAACTAGAAAAAAGAATTATAAAGCTCGAGGAAAAGATAAATAACATTTGTATTAAAGAGGAAGGTAATGTTCAGTTTCAGACATCACAAATTGCAACAGTAATATTGGGGGAAAACTGTAAAATGGAATTTACTAATTGTCCAGTTGGGATAGTATGCGATAATATTGAGGATGCTGAGGAAAGGCTAGAAGATATAGAAACGAGGCTGGAAGCTATTAATGAACAAATTGATGACATAGAAGATGAGTTAGATAATTAAATGTGTACACTCGGGTTCTATATTGCTTCCAATGTTTTTCGAGCATAGTCCCCATAAGTTGTTAGATATATTGATTATGGCACATAAAATTATTGGAATTGATGTTCTGGCTGAGATCAAGGTAAGTGAAAATAGGTACAAAAATGCTGTAATGAAGGAAACTTTATTACAGTTTTTTTGTGCTATAAAGAAATATATATTCGAAAATAGGTAAGCGCAAAGTATTCCAGCGTAGTGACGCCATAGTAATCTAGTATACTGTATCATTGATATTTAATTAATTTTATGGTCTGACAAACCGTTTC
>OIGD01001693.1_pt1 | contig 19694 bp, 22 predicted proteins | sample 1582211 | NCBI WGS metagenome assembly OIGD01 (sample SAMN04414078, study PRJEB24778) | human gut metagenome | material: faecal | host: Homo sapiens
TTAACACATCGGGCATTGTAGAACATTTTTCGTTCTCTTTGCCCTCTTTTTTTTCTCCCATTCCACAATCTTTGACGTAGAGCGATTTTGTAGGCGGTGGCACTCCAACTACCGGACACCCATCAGGAGCTTGGTCGCACTTCGTTGACGGAACTCTCGTTCCCGTGAATGCTCAGCCCCTGCAGGGGGAAGACAACCTCGTGTTTAACAGCGACTATATTAAATCAAATATTTTATATGTCACTACAACAAATAATTACGGCAAGGATTTGATTATTTCAAATCTTAAAAACGACTTTGAACTATCGGCCGGAAAAGAGGTAATGGCCCAGGACGTGTACTGGGATCTTTCCGGAAAAATATCCGTGACAGGGGTTGAGGGCGTTTGGGACGCCTCTAAAAACTCTTTTACAGACAATTCAAAAGTTTTAAGTTTTACTTATACGGACGATTCAATCGACGAAACGCTCGGAGGCCCCAGAATACATCTTTCAGTAGATTCAATAGAAATGATGGCCGACGGAACGACGGCGACTAACATTATGACGCATAAGGCAAAGCTCAATCTTGGGCGCACCTCAAAGGCTCTAAGCTCGATAACCGTTCAGAACGATGTTAAGCTATACTCCCGAACGGCTCTCGTAATGAATGCTACCAATATAAAGATAAATGGAATCGTGGGTCTTTACGCCGAAGCTTGGACTAATTCTGCAAATTTAAAATTTAACGCCACCTCAGGATCCGTTGTAACTGTGGAACTTGGCGGGCTCGTGGCGGCAAAACACTGCGCCGAAGTCTCAAATGCAATCGATGCCGCGGGAACTTCTACCACACTTATATTTAAAAATGCCGCCGGTACCGATTATACTTACAACGGTAAATTAATGGACGGCGGATATGGCGATGGAAATGGTGTCCACCTCTCCAAGATGAATATTGTAATGGATGGAGAAGGCATACAGCGCCTCTCGCCGCAAGATCCAAATAATTGTTTCTACACCGGCACGGTGACGGTAAAGAATGGGACATTGTACCTCTTCAACCAAAAAAGTGCGGGGGATACTTATTTGGAGGGCGGCAGGCTAGGCATTCTTAATACCGGGCATGGCTTTTTAACAACGGGTTTCCACTGGTCCGGCGGCGTTCTCGAGCTCGACGTAAAGAGTGCTTCGCGCGACAACTTGCAAATCGGCGGAATCCTCGAAAAAGTCGGCGACGGGAAACTCGTATTTGACTTGAACCTGACTTCCGCAGATTATGATGCCATCGAGCTCGGTTCGTCCGTAAAATATGACTTGCTCTCAGCGGAATCAATTTCCAACTTCGGGGAATCGCTTAACGACGACTTCGAGATTTTGGGAATGGATTACTCCCAGTTCGCAGCCGATTTCTTTTACGACGAAACTTCCAATATCTTATCGACAGTCATAACCCATGTCCCCGAGCCGGAGGCGGCAGCCGCCCTCTTAGGAGGCTTAGCGCTGGCGTTTATTGCATTAAAAAGGCGCGGCATTCGCAGAAGCCGATAAATTGCGTTTGCGGCAATGTTTCTTTAAAGAAAAAAAGCGGATTTTTTATCCGCTTTTTTATTCCCGCCTTAGGCAAGTTCCTATCCAGATTTAATCGCCGATTATGGTTTGCGTTCGGGCTAGCCTACGCTCCCAAAAATTGCGCATTCCCGCGTTTTTACCGCGGTATTTTTTATGCGCTATGTAGATTGTCGGCTTTTAGAAACTCGTTGCCAAAGACGGCGTTTTGCGTCGGACGCTATGCAACTTCCACCAATGCCGATAAAATCGTATCTTTTGTTTTTGCGTAGCCTTCCGCAAGGGTCTTTTCCGGGGGCTGCTTCCAGTAGTTCTTATTAAACAGCTCCAAAGACAGGCACCCTCTAAAACCTTGCGAGTACATCTTGGGCAATACGGCTTTAAACGGGCATATGCCGTCGCCCGGAAACACTCTGTCGGCGTCCACAAGCTTTTCGCGCGCGGGGGAGGACGGATAGTCGTTTATATGAAATACGTCCAACCCGCCGAGGTTCACAAGGTTTAGCGAGGCGAAAGAATTGCCCCCGCGATATAAATGGTAGAAGTCAAGCAGAAGCCCGGCATTAGCGTCGTTTGTGAGAGCCGCAATTTTTAGCGCGTCGCCCAGCCTGTGCAGGGCGCGGTGGCCCCATAGTTCGAGGAGCGGCTTTACTCCATAGGGCCTTGCAAGCTCTATAACTTTTGCGTACCTTTCGGCGTATTCGTCGAATTTGAGCGGATCGAGCTTCTCGATGCCGTACATCGTGCATGCTATGTTCTTGCTCCCGATTTCCGCCGCCCAGCCTATCTCGCGCTTCATTTGTTCGATATTTTTTGCGCGCTCGGCGGGGTCGTCCAGCATGCATTTTGCGAATCCTATCAGATTGTCAGGTTTTAAGTCTGCGTCTTCAAGGCGCTTTTTTACTTCGGTTATCTTATTGCCGCGCGAAATGAAATCCTCAATATGGCGCGTCCACGGTTCAATGCCGTCGTAGCCAGCTTTCGATATCAGGTTTATCTGCTCTTCAAGCTTTAAATTGTATCCGTTTAGCGTGCCGCAATTCATTCCTATTGGCAACGGTAGCCCGCTCTTATAACGCTTCTGCGCGGGCGGTTTCGCCGCCGCACTCCTTGCCGCGACAGTCGAAACGGCTGTCGCCGCTGCTAACTTTATTGCGTTTCTTCGTGATATTTTTTTCATCTTATAAAATCGGAAATTTCCATGGAGAACGGTACTTGGGCTTCAAGTAGGAGTTGATTTCAGAGTTTGAGAAACTTTTGGCAGTGTCGTCATACTTTATTGTCTCGCCGGAACGCGCCGCTATGTTGCCCAGATGCGCAAGCTTGGCGCAAAGGGAACCGTTTTCAATTGTGCATGCGGTCTTGTATCTTCTTGAACGCACTGCGTCGAGAAAATCTACCAAGTGGTCTATATGCTCCGAATTTTCGGGCTTCCCTGATTCCGCCTTTACGGGATTGCCCTTTATGCTGTCATTCGGAATTAATTTCCAGCCTTCGCGGTTAGCCGCAAGTATCCCGTTTTCTCCATTGAAGGCGATTCCGTACGACATGTCAAAATACCCAATCGGGGTTGCCGTATTGCCCCAAGTTATGCAGCAGTCGCCGTAGTCAAATGCTACGCTCAAAGTGTCGAATGTTTGGGAAGGCGTCTCCGGGTGGGCGTATTTGCCGCCTACTCCGCCAACTTTTTTAGGAGTAGTCGTTTTGCCGAGTCCCTGCAAAACCATATCGAGAAGATGGACTCCCCAGTCGGTCATAAGCCCGCCGCCGTAATTCCAGTACAGCCTCCACAATCCGTGCACTTTCGACGCATTGTACGGAACTTCCGGCGCAGGCCCAAGCCACATCTGGTAATCGAGCGACTTCGGCGGCGGAGTGTCGGCCTTCGCAGCGTATCCCGCACCGTACCTAAAATTTGCCCATACATCCGCCTTGGCAATTTTGCCGAGCTTGCCGCTTCTTGCTATTTCTATTACGCGCCTCCACATTTTGGAGCTGTTCAGCTGCTGGCCTACCGACACAACCGCCTTGTATTTCTTAGCATAGTTTACGATAGCGTCGCATTCTGCTATTGAGTTGGCTATGGGCTTCTCCAAATATACGTCTTTGCCGGCGGAGCATGCGTCGCATGCCTGCAAGCAATGCCAATGGTCGGGCGTGCCGATTATTACGGCGTCAACGTCTTTCCTTTCGAGGACTTTCCGGTAGTCGGAGTACAAGTCGGGTTTGGCTTTAAATTTCTTTTCGCAATCGCCGGCGCGCCTCTCGAGTATTTCTTTATCGACATCGGCTATTGCAACAACTCTTGCGCCTCCCGTGTGCATTGCCGACGCCAAGTCGTTCCAACCCATGTTTCGCGCCCCGATGAGGGCAATCCCCACTTTTTCGTTTGCTCCAACCGGACGAGCCATTCCGGTTGCCATTGCCGTTCCTAATAACCCCACTGATGTGACAAATTCTCGTCTTTGCATAAACCCCGTCTATATTTTTCCAAAAATAATATTACAGCTGAGATTTGCGGTCAACAATTTTCGTGTTTAGAGCTTTCCAAACGCTTACTAATATAAATTCGATTACGATAAATTTTATATCGGAATAAATTTTACAACGCAAGTGGATTCGCAGAAAGGTATAAATATGCTAAAAGTCTATTATTGGGACGTTTGTCCGCATTGCCATCGGGCGATGGAGTTTCTCAAAAAAAACAATGTGCCTTTTGAGGCTCTCGACATTGAAAAACAACCCGAGAAAATCGTAAAAAAAGTTGTCGAGGTCAACGGCGGCGACGATTGGGTAGTCCCAACCATGGAGTACAATGGACAATGGAGGCCGGGACAGGTATTCAATGCTAAAAAACTTGAAGCCGACCTTAAAGCTTGGGGGCTTATGTAAACTCTGCGATTTTGGATTGTAATAATTGAAACAAATGTCGCATATTTTGCGTTGTTAAAAATTAAAACCGCATCTATCTATGAGAACCATTAGAATTATAAACGATATTGTAATTTACTTCTGCTTTTGCTTCCTTGCGGGAACGGGGCTTATGATGGAATTTTCATTCGTCAAGGGCGCGGGTCCGCAATATGTCCTCTCTATGGGCAAAAAGGCGTGGGAAACCGGCCACTTCTGGGTTGGAGTTGTCGCAATTTTGGCATTCATTCTCCACTTCTGCCTGAACTCGCGCTTCTTTAAAAATGTCCTAAAAACGCGCATAGTTTACATTCTATTTGTGATAATCGGCTTTGGCGGCGCAATTCTCTTGGCAGTTTGGCCGACCGAAAAGGGCGAAGCCACAGCCCCCGCAGCGCAGACCTCCGCCCAGACTGCCGGACAAGGATACGGCAAGGGCATGGGCAAAGGTGCCGGGCTTGGCATGGGCAAAGGCGCCGGGCTTGGCATGGGCAAAGGCGCCGGAATTTGCCAAGGGCAGGGCTTCGCGCGCAATTTGGCTCTCAAATAATATTATTCCTCACCCCCCCAGATTATTATCGGGGGCGCAAAATTGGGGAAAACTGAATTTCCCCGCGCTTCGCAGGCTAAAAGCCTGCTTTATTCATTTTTTCATTTTAAGAGGGAAAATTATTTCTCCTCTTTTTATTTACCCACTGCATACGATAAAACAAAGTCGCATCTTACAAAAAAGCGGTATTTATGCTCTCTCAAAATAGTAATGTCTATCATAGCGCAAAAAATTAGGCTGTGAACTTCTTATTCCCCGCATTACTTCATTTCTTCTTTATATTGTCTGGGTTTGCATATAAAACTTGGCAATGCAGTCCGCCATTAGAATCTATATTGGGTCGGATATTTTAATACGCTTGCCCAGAGTTAAATTTTTTCCGAAAGCAGTTTCTATTTTTCGCGCTGTTTCGCCCGCGGCAGAATTTATATTACAGCCAATTTAACGTGCCGCGCGCTAAGGCGTATGTTTTGCCTGCAAAACTTCTGCAAAAGCCTCGTAGAATTTATGTTTACAGATGCGCGGATATTTGCCCCAAAGAGATTTCGCGCAATAGATTTCTTTCAGGCAATACTTACACGCGTGCGGTTAAATAAATTAAGCGCGCGTAAGTTGAGCAATTCCCCGTTTGGCGGCTCGATTAACTTCCGCGCGCTTTCCCGTTTTTACCGAAATGGGCTTCCTATTTATCCAGCGAATCGGCGTATAATTCCGCGACGTGCTTTACTTTTATCTCGTCGCCGTTTAGCGCGAGCATATTCGATATTTGCATCATGCACGCAGGGCACCCGCATGCGACAGTCTCCGCGCCGCTTGCCACAATATTATCGCGCTTGCGCCCGCCGATTTTCTTTGAAATGTCGTAATGTGTCAGGGTAAAGCTCCCGCCGCAGCCGCAGCATGTGTCGGGCTCGCGCATCTCGATAAGCTCGCATTCGGGGTTCGCCTTTACAAGCTCCCTCGGCTGTCTGCGCACTCCCAGCGATTTTGCGAGGTGGCACGAATCGTGGTATGTCACTTTCTCGCGCTTGCCGCCTGCGGAAGCTGCCGGTTTCTCCAACCCAATGACATCGACTAAAAACGCCGATATGTCCAGAGTCTTTGCGGCTATCTTTTCCGCCGTCGCCTTTTGTTTTCCCTCCGCGTACTTCGGCCAAAACTGCTCTATCGTTTCTGTGCACGACGCGCAAGCAGTCACAACATAGTCAAATTCAAGTTTGCCCAAAATATCGAGGTTGTACGACGCCATTTTTTTGAAGGAATCGGCGTCGCCGGAGGCGAGGGCGGGTATTCCGCAGCATGCCAACCCGGACGGCATCGCAACCCCTATCCCGTAATGCTTGAATATTTTTAGGCAAGCCTCGGTCACGTTGGGATAGACTTTGTCGCCCATGCAGCCCGTGAAAAACAGCACTTTTAGACCGCTCTTGCCCGCGGGAGTGTCGTAGTCGCCATACTTTTGGCGGATTGTCTTTTCCGGAAGCTCCGGCAGGCGCCTGTCGCCGATTATCGGCGCCAAAAGCGGCGACGAAAGCGTGCGCGGCGCGTTGTTTTGCCTGCGCATAAACAGTCCCCTGAACGACGCCGACACTTCCGCGCAGAAGGAAAAAAACCTCGGATTGCAAAGCATCGCCCGGAATATTATCTTCTTTATCGGTGACAGCCCCATGTATTGCGCCGATATTTCGCGCGCTTTGATGAATATATCAAGTATGCTCACTCCTGACGGGCACGCCGCTTGGCACGAGCCGCACAAGAGGCATCGGTCGAGCTTGCCGCGCACACCTTCCGCGTCTTTTGCCACTTTGCTTTCTATATCGGAAAGCAGCGAAAGTTTGCCGCGCGCTACGTCCGCTTCCATCAGCGTTTCTTTAAATATTGGGCATACCGATTGGCATGTCCCGCATTTCATGCACGCCGAGAGCTTGTCGTCAAGCTTGGCGGTCTCCTCGGCAAGTTTTGCGAGATTTGTCATATTAAAATGCTACCACTTTTGTAGGGTTTAACAGCCTTTTTGAGTCAACCGCCGCCCTCAGCGCCCTGCAGAATTTCAGGGTTGCCGCCGACGTTTCAAGCTCCAGCCATTTTGACTTTGCCGTCCCCGTGCCGTGCTCGCCCGACAGCGTGCCGCCCATCTCGACAGTCCTCCTGAACAGCTCGTCTATCGCCTGCTCTACGCGCGCAAATTCTTGCGGATCGCGCTTGTCGCACAATATCGAAGGGTGAAGATTGCCGTCGCCTGCATGCCCGAATGTTCCTATGAGCAAACCGTATTTCTTTGCGATGTCGCCTATGCAGTCAACCATCGCGGGAATCTTTGAGCGCGCGACTGTCGCGTCTTCAAGCACTATTGTCGGACGCCTGCGGGCGAGCGCCGGAAGCGCCTTGCGCCTCGCCTCCCATATTGCGTTTTTCTGAATTTCGTCGCGCGCTACGGTTATGTTTGCAGCTCCGTTCTCGCGCAATATTCTCTCAACTGTGTCGGCGTCGTCCGCTACCTGGGCGGGGTGCCCGTCAACTTCTATCAGAAGCAGCGCCTTAGCGTCGCGCGGAAGCCCGATCTTTACGTCGTCCTCGACCATATTTATCGTCACCGCGTCCATAAATTCAAGCGTGCAGGGCAGCACGTGGGAGGCTATTATTTCGGCGACGGTGTCGGCGGCGCGCCTTACGTCGGAAAACGCGGCTGTCATCGCCTTCGACGCCCTCGGCGGAGGAACGAGTTTGAGTATGGCTTTTGATATTATCCCGAACGCTCCCTCAGAACCTGTCATCAATCCCGCAAGATTAAACCCGGTGGCGCATTTGACCGTCCTCGAGCCTGTTTTGACAAGTTCGCCTTCCGCGTCGTAAAATTCAAGTCCCATTACGTAGTCTTTCGTCACTCCGTATTTTAGCCCGCGAAGCCCCCCCGCATTTTCGGCTATGTTCCCACCTATTGTGGACACTGCCTGCGACCCCGGGTCTGGCGGGTAAAACAGCCCCTTTGAGGCAACTTCCGCCGCAAATCTTGCAGTCACTACCCCCGGCTCCACCACTGCGTAAAGGTCTCCCGAATTGATTTCGAGAATTTTGTTTAGCTTTTGCGTGACTATCACAACCGATTTTTCCGAGTCGGGAATCGTCCCGCCTGACAGGTTTGTGCCGGAGCCCCTCACTGTCATCGGTATGGAGTTCTTATTGCAGAAGGCGCATATCTGGCCAATCTGTTCTGCCTTGTCGGGGGTCAATACCGCCGCGGGCTCCCTTTGCGGCAGCACGGCGGAGTCGTAGGCGTAGCTGAGCCTGTCGGCTTCCGAGTCCAATACGTTGTCGGCCCCGATTAGTTTCTTGAAATCTTTTATTATGCTCGATTCAGACATTTTAAAAAATTTTTTTCTTAATTTAGACTCGCAACGCTTGCGGTCAAGTAAAACGAAATTTCATATTCTTAAACAGTTAATTCTGCAAGCGTCAGAAAAAATTCTCGCCGAATTTCAACAAAATCCCCTCCGCCTCGACTATCTGCCGCATCGCTTCGTACGCGGCTATGCCGGCAGACGTTGACAGGTTGAGCGAACGCAGGGTGTCCACCATATGCGGTATCTTTACGCGCTTCTCCAAAATGTCGGCGTGTACATATTCGGGGCAGCCGCTGTCCTCGGCGCCAAATAGAAGGCCGTCGCCGCGCCTGTACTTTCCGTCCCAAAAACATTTGCGAGACTTTGTCGTAAAAAGCCATATGCGCTCCAACTTTGGCGCGTATTCTGATTTTTTAAACTCCTCCCAGTTCTTGTGGTGCACAACGTCGAGGCTCTTCCAGTAGTCCATTCCGCTCCTTTTGAGCTTCGCGTCGGTTATTGTAAAGCCCATCGGGTGTATCAAGTGCAGCCTCGCCCCGATTACCGCGCACATCCTCCCTATATTTCCGGTGTTTTGCGGAATTTTTGGATTGTGTAAAATTATATGCAGTGCAGGTTCGCCCATAGTAAACTAAAAAAATTCAAGCATTGCTTTCAAAAGATTGAAAATCGCCTGTCGCAATCCGCGCCTAAAAATGGATTCATTTTGCCTTCCAGCGCGCCGCTAAATTTGTTTCCGAAGCGCCGCCGCATGAGTGCTCGACTATTAGGCTCGGCTCGCGCGTTAGCTTTTTATATTCCAATACGCTGCTTTATATCTTCATACGCTTCGGCGCCAACGTTTGGGATTTCATCTTTGCATCTGCTCCACGGCCGCTTTCGCGCATATATAAAATTTGCGCCGCCGCTTAATACTGCCGCCGGAATTTTGTGTCCAACGCCCTGCGGGCCTCGCGCATTGCCTCCCGCTTTTTTATATCTTCGCGCTTATCGTAAAGCTTTTTGCCCGTGCACAGGGCTATCAACACTTTCGCAAGCGCCTTCTTGAAATATATTTTTAGCGGAATTATCGCCGTGCCGCCGGAATCTGTCGCGGCTTTTAATTTTAGTATCTCCTTCTTATGCAGCAGGAGTTTTCGCGGACGAGCAGGATTATGGTTGTTTATGTTCCCAAAATCGTACTCCGATATGTGCGACTGGTACATTACGGCTTCGCCGTTGTCAACCCTTACGAAAGCGTCGTTTATCTGCGCCTTTCCGGCGCGCAAACTCTTTATCTCCGTCCCTGTGAGCACTATTCCGGCTTCGAAAGTTTCACCGACAAAATATTCGTGGTTCGCCTTGCGGTTGCGAATCTCGGTTATTCGGTTGTCTTTGCCTTTGCCCATTGGAATAAAAAACCGCGTGGTTTGTCGCCGCGCGGACTATCTATGCGCGCCCCGCGCCCGCATTCGGAAAATTCGTAAAGCAATATTTCCCAACGCAAAAAAGCGCAATGCGGGCAGGAGGCGTCAAGCGTTTTTACAAATCTTCGCTTTCTTTCGGCGCCTCGTAAAGTTCGTATTTTATGTGCCCCTTGACTATCTCCAAGAGAGCTATGTCTTCAAGCGATAGCTTTTCGAGCGATTCTACCGTCGGGCGCGCGCCGTATTTGAGTTGCTTCACGCGGCGGGAGACGACGTTTATGAGAATGTTCGGGTCGGGAATAACCTTTTGTGCCTGTCTTAGATAATCTTCTCTCAAGAGAGCCTCCTTATTATTAAATGGTGAACGCTTTACTGTATTTTTCGCCGCGTCGAATGCAATACAAAAATTATCCGAATTTTTTACTATGCCTCAAAAGCTCTAATATCTGGAAAATCAAAAGACAAAAAATCCCGTTCCACAATTTTTTGCGCCGCTTCCGTTTTGCCCTCGCTTTGTTCCCTTTTGCCGCGCTCCGCCGCTAATCTTCCAGAAAAATATCGGCCGACAATATTTTTTTTCAGGATTTTGCTTTTCCCGCGCGGCGGAAAAATTTTTCTCGCCCCCCCCATAGTTCAATTCCGATTTTTCGTTTTATTTGACAACCGCCCCAAATTGTATTGGATAAACCATAATTTTAACACAATCCAAACTTATAATAATGAGCGTATCAGGCGAAAAAATAACAATCCGCGACGGAAAGCTCGCGGTCCCATCAAACCCTGTCATTCCCTTCATCGAAGGCGACGGCATAGGCCCCGATATTTGGAGAGCCGCCGTGCGCGTTTTCGACGCGGCTGTCGAGAAGGCTTATAAAGGCTCGCGCAAGATCCAGTGGCTGGAAGTCCTCGCGGGCGAAAAAGCATTCAATAAAACGGGCAGCTGGCTGCCTTCGGAAACGCTCGACGCCTTCAAAGAATATCTCGTAGGAATCAAGGGGCCGCTCACTACTCCCATCGGCGGCGGCATACGCTCGCTGAATGTCGCCTTGCGCCAAGAGCTCGACCTCTATGTATGCCAGCGCCCCGTCCGCTATTTCAGCGGCGTCGATAGCCCCGTAAAGCGCCCGGACCTCGTCGATATGGTCATCTTCCGCGAAAATACGGAGGACATTTATGCGGGTATCGAATTTGAAAACGGCACGGAGGAAGTCGAAGAATTAAAAGCTTTCTTAAAAGACCGCTTCCCAAAAAAATTCGCTAAAATCCGCTTCCCGCAGTCGTGCGGAATCGGCATAAAGCCCGTCTCTCAGGAAGGAACGGCGAGGCTCGTAAAATCCGCCATCGAATACGCCATTTCACAGGGGCGCAAGAGCGTCACACTCGTCCACAAGGGCAATATAATGAAATTCACCGAAGGCGCCTTCCGCGACTGGGGATACAAGGTCGCGAAAGAGCAGTTTGGCGCGGTAGAAATCGACGGCGGCCCGTGGTGCAAGCTTCCCTGCGGAATCATAATTAAAGACGTTATCGCCGACGCTTTCTTGCAGCAAATCCTCACCCGCCCCGCGGAGTACGACATCGTTGCCACGCTAAACCTCAACGGCGACTACATCTCCGACGCCCTCGCCGCGCAAGTCGGCGGCATCGGCATCGCCCCCGGCGGCAATATAAACTACACTACCGGCCACGCAATTTTCGAGGCTACCCACGGAACCGCCCCCAAATACGCAAACCTCGACAAGGTAAACCCGGGCTCCGTAATCCTCTCCGGCGAAATGATGTTTAGATACCTCGGCTGGAACGAAGCCGCTGACCTCATCATAACAGGCCTCGAAAATTCGATAAAGGCCAAGACCGTCACTTACGACCTCGCACGCCTCATAGAAGGCGCGAAAGAAGTCAAGTGCTCGGAATTCGGCTCGGCAATCATCGCCAATATGTAGTTTATGAGCGGCGGAAAACTTCTCGTAGTGGGCTCCATCGCCTACGACAACATAAAGACGCCCTTGGACTCGGTCCAATGGGCGCTAGGCGGGTCGGCGTCGTACGCGGCGCTGGCGGCGTCGTTCTTTGCGCCGACAATGCTTTGCGGCATCGTCGGAAAGGATTTTAAAAAATCCGACTTGGCTCGCCTTTCGAGGCGCGGCATCGACACTTCAAATGTGGAAATCGACCCAAACGGCGAAACTTTCTTTTGGAGCGGTGAATACCTCGACAACTTCAACAGCCGCGAAACTCTCGAAACGCGTGTAAACGTCTATGAAAACTACGTCCCGAAGCTAAACGACGCCGCGAAAAACGCCGACTTTGTCCTTCTCGGAAACATCGGACCGGACGTCCAAAAATGCGCGCTCGACGCAATGCTTTCTTCGCCGTTTGTGATTCTCGATACGATGAACCTTTGGATTGACATCGCAAACCATGCCCTGAAAGAGCTAATCAAAAGGGCCGACATATTCATCGTAAACGACTCCGAGGCAAAACTCATATCCGGCGAGCGCAATATCATACTTGCGGGCGAAAGCCTCTTGAAGTTAGGCGCAAAGTCCGCAGTCGTCAAAACCGGCGAATACGGCGCTATGCTATTTCACAAAGACGGATTTTTTGTAATCCCCGCATACCCAGTAAGGGACTTGCGCGACCCGACTGGCGCGGGCGACACGTTCGCCGGCGCGCTCGCGGGAGTGCTCGCGGGAAGCGGAAAAACAGACTTCACCGCAATTAAAAATGCAATGCTTACAGGAGCCGCCGCGGCGTCAATGACTGTCGAATCATTTTCGTCCGACAAATTGGAGGAAGCCGGATTAGACGAAATAAAGCGCCGCCAAGATTTTATTAGGCGCATATCGGAGATATAAATTATGGCAAATGTTCTCGAAATAGCCAAGCGCGCGCGGGCTGCCGCGCTCGAATTGTCGGGAGTCTCGGAAGAGCGCAAAAACGCGGCTCTCGCGCGGATTGCCGAGCTGCTCGAACAAGAAGCCGAAAACATTATTGCGGCAAACTCGCGCGACCTCGAAAAGGCCGCCGCCGGGCTTTCCAAGCCAATGCTCGAACGCCTGTCGCTCGACCGGAAAAAAATCGCGGGCATTGCGGAGGGCGTGCGGCAAGTTGCGGCGTTGCCTGACCCTGTCGGCGAAATAATCGAAACAGTCGTCCGCCCAAACGGCCTCGAAATACAAAAGGTAAGAACGCCAATAGGAGTTATCGGAATTATTTACGAGAGCAGGCCGAATGTCACTGTCGATTGCGCGGTATTGTGCCTCAAAAGCGGAAACGCGGCAATACTCCGCGGCGGAAGCGAGGCGTTTGAATCGAACGCGGCGCTGGCGGCGATAATCTCCCGCGCGCTTTCCGATACGGGCATAAATCCAGATTGTGTCCAGATTATTCCCACGACCGACAGGGCGGCTTTCGGCGAACTCTTGAAGCTCGATAAATACGTAAACTGCATTATCCCAAGAGGCGGCGAGGGGCTTATCAGGTTTGTCGTCCAAAACTCGACTATCCCAGTAATCAAGCACTACAAGGGCGTCTGCACCGTCTATATAGACAAAGACGCCGACGCTGAACTTGCACGGGTTCTTGCAGTCGATTCAAAATGCCAGCGCCCGAGCGTATGCAACGCAGCAGAAAACTTGATTGTCCACTCGGCTGTTGCCGACAAATTGCTGCCGATTGTTGCAGGGCGCCTAAGCGAGCTTGGCGTGGAGATACGCGCCTCAGACAGAGCCGCTAAAATACTCGACAACGCCGGAATCCCCCACAAGGCCGCCACTGACGACGACTTCTATACCGAGTATATCGATATGATTATTTCAGTTGATATAGTCGATTCGGTGGAGGAGGCCGCCGCGTTCATAAACAAATACGGCTCCGGACATTCCGATTTAATCGTAACCCAAAACCAGCAGACTGCCGAAAAATTTATGAATTTGGTAGATTCCGCCGCCGTCTATTGGAACGCCTCGACCAGATTTACCGACGGGTACGAATTCGGGCTCGGCGCCGAGATAGGAATATCGACCGACAAGCTGCACGCCCGCGGTCCGATGGGCCTCAAAGAGCTTTGCTCGTACAAATATAAAATCCGCGGAGCGGGGCAGACCCGAGGAAAACCCGACTCTGCAAAATAATCCGCGCCTGCGCGCACAACAAAAAACTAAACCAAAATGGACAGACTCGAAGAAATATTTAAAATGCAGTATGAACTCAACAAGCGCATAGGCGTTGACACCGCAAATATGTCGGAAGACGACCGCGTAAAGTGGGTTCTAAATTATAGCCGCGCCCTCGCGCAGGAAAACGCGGAGCTCGTGGATTCCGTCCCGTGGAAATGGTGGGCTAAATACCAGAAATTCGACCCCCAAAACGCGCGCGTCGAGGTTGTGGATATGCTGCACTTCTTGGTTTCTATCGCCCAGACTCTCGGAATGACCGCCGACGATTTTTATCAAGCATACGCCAAGAAAAACCATATAAACCACGACCGCCAAGATTCGGGCTACACTACAAAAGACGAAAACGACTGCCGCTCGATTTAATCTGAGGAAATTTAGGCGACGGCTTTAGTTTTTGGTTTTTTCTTGCGTGGGAAAATTTCTGTGGCGCGCTTTTGCGGCGGATTGTGCCGCTTTTTGCGCGCCCGCGTTTTTTTCAGGCGGCTGTACGGTTTGCCTTTTTATCTTTTTTTCCTCGCATAGCGGGCTAAATCGGCTCGATTTTTTTATTTTTTCTTTTCGCCGAGCAGATGGGTTCTCGCGTCCTGCAGTTTTTATATTTCCGCAAAGGCTGCCTAAACGGCGCGTCTTATTTCCGCTTTGCCTTCAAAAGTTTTCCACTATCTTAGAAAAGTTTTTGATGGCGCGGAGTATTTTGTTTTTAGCATATAAAAAAATGCCTTTATCGGCAGTCGCGTGCCGAAAAGTTCTTTTGTTTTGCGTTGCCTTTATTATTCCGCAAATGCCCCGATGCTTGCAGCCGTCCAAAACTCTTTCTGGACTTTGGAACTCTTGCCCATATTGTGGAATTTTTTTTCAAAAATAAGAAAGCGGCGCAAAAAAAAGACCGCCATTTGGCTGGCGGTCTTTTTGGGAAAATCTAATGTTATTGTTGTTCTTTTACATCGTTCTTAAAGAACAGGTAGAAGAATATGAGCAGGGCGCCGGAAATTGCGGATTCAATCCAGAATACTGTCGCCCAATTTGTGACTGCTTCTGCGCCAGCTTGCGCGGGAAGGGCCGTGTAGCTGTCGATTAGCCATTTCGAGAAGAACGTCCCTATGACTTGCGCTACGCCGTAGAAGAAGAAGTACAAGCCCTGCGCCTGCGCCTTGATGTCGGCAGGAGCTTTTTTATCGATGTACATCTGGGCGGCGACAAAGAAGAAGCCGAATATCGCCCCGTGCACTGCTATCGCGCCAAAATATAAACCTCCGACTTCGGGTGCAAGCGCGCTCATCACATAGCGCAAGAACATGGCAAGTATGCCTATTGCCATCGTATTTTTAAATCCGAGGAATTTTATGGAGACGGGAATCGCGACCATAAACGCCAACTCGGAAATCTGCCCTATGTTCAATACGGGCGTTATTTCCTTCACTCCGAGAGACGCGAGGAACGAACCATACATCCAATAAATTGTGAATGCGATAGTCCATACCACAACGCATATCATAAATATTGAAATGTTCGCGTCTTTAAGCATTCCGAACGCGCGCAAACCGAGAGCGTCTGTAATCGACATCGGCTCTCCCTTCGCTTTCGGGGGAGTCGCGGGCAAAAAGAGCGAGAACACCGCGGCTACTAACGCAACTCCGGCAGCGCATGCGAGCGGAATGTTTGTGCCGTCTATCGAAATGTCGAATATCGCCTTGGCGCCGAGCGCGAACACTGCCGCGCAGACCCAGCCGAGAGATCCGAATACCCTAATGTAGGGGAAGGCTTCGGGCGTGCTGTTTGTCATCGCTATCGACGAAGTAAGCCCCCATGTGGGCATATAGGCGCACATCGCAAGCATCAAGAATATGAATATCAATATGGGGTTGCTCGTGAAGAAAGTCGCCAAGAGCAGTATCGCCACAAAAAAGTTGAGAATCGCCAAGACCTTTTCGCTGTTTGCAACCCTGTCGGCAAACATTCCGACCAGCGGCGAGAATATCGAGCCTATCGCCATTGTTGACATTATCAGCGAGAACATTAGCCCCGACACTTTCATATTGTCGAGGTAGCTCGAGAGCTGTACCCAGAAAGCCGCCACGAGCATAAACTGCAAGAACATCATGGCGCTTAGTTTGAATCTTGATGCGAACGACATATTTGTTAACTCCTAATTTGTTTTTAAAGTAGGTCAAACATAGGCTGTTTTAACGCTAAAATCAAGCATTTTGCGGCATAGACCGCGATGTTTGGAATTTTTTATTGCACATTTTTAGCGGCAAACTTGCCGCAAGACCCGCAAAGAGCGCGCCGCTACAACGCGGAAATATGGAAAACGCCGCTTAGAAAGGGCGATTTTTGCTTGAAGGCCATATCGCCGGCTGGCAATATGGGGCTTTAAGAAAATAAAAATGGGGCGCCAGAGGCGCTTCGGCGTTGTTTATGAGAATACAAAAATATATTTCCCAATGCGGCGTATGCTCGCGCCGCGCGGCGGAGGAAAAAATCCTCGAAGGCGCAGTCACCGTCAACGGAGAAATCGCCCAGATTGGTCAGGACGTGGATCCTGAAAAGGACAAGGTCGCGGTGGACGGCGTGACGCTCAAAGGCATCGTCGCCGAAAAAGTGGTTCTTGCAATGAACAAGCCAAAGGGCTATCTGTGCTCCAACGACGACCCGTTTGAGGCTAAAAAAGTATTCGACCTATTGCCGCCCCCATACGACAAGATGAAGCTATTCTGCTGCGGCAGGCTCGACAAAAATTCGCAAGGCCTCTTGATTCTCACCAACGACGGAGAGCTCGCAAACAAGATTACCCACCCGTCGTCGGGAATCATTAAGCGCTACCGCGTGACTCTAAACCGCCCGCTCGATCCAGCCGTAATACCAATCCTTACGCGCGGTGTCGTATCCGAGGGCGAAAAATTGCGCGCTCTAAAAATAATACAGCACCCCTCGGACACTTCCGAGCGCGACGCAAAAAAAGTGGAAGTCTGGCTATCGCAGGGCCGCAAGCGCGAAATCCGCAGAATGTTTGAAGTTATGGGATACTTCGTAAAAGAGCTCAAACGCTTTCAAATTGGGGCCTTTGTGCTAAGAAGAATCCCTGAGGGCTTATGCAAGCTGCTCTCGCGCCAAGATATTGAAAAAATTTTGAGAAACCCCGTATTTTAAATTATGCAAAAAAGCGAAATTTTCGACAAAGTGGAAGATTGCATCGCCGATTTCGCGGCGGGAAAAATCGTAATCGTCGCCGACGACGAATCGCGCGAAAACGAGGGCGATATGATTGTCGCCGCGGAAAAGATAACGCCGGAGTCGGTGAACACGATGATAAAGCTCGCGCGCGGACTCGTCTGCGTGCCCACGACGAGCGAGCGGCTGACGGCTCTTGGAATCGACGATATGGTCAGGCTGAACCGCGACGCTAAAGGCACCGCATTCACCGTCACAGTCGATGCGGCAAAAGGCGTCACTACGGGCATTAGCGCCGCCGACAGGGCGAGGACCATAAAGTTGATGGCAACCCCCTCCGCGGGGCCTTCCGATTTCGTCACCCCAGGGCATGTAAATCCGCTAAGGGCGCGCCCCGGCGGCGTACTCGAGCGCGCGGGACACACGGAGGCGGCTGTCGATCTCGCAAAGCTCGCAGGGCTATTCCCATGTGCAGCCATTTGCGAAATTACGAACGACGACGGCACCATGGCGCGCATTCCCGACCTCGTGAAATTTAAAAAAGAGCACAATATGAAGCTCATGAGCGTTGCGGATCTCATCGAATACAGAATGCGCCGCGACACTCTCGTTAAAATAATATTTGAAAGGCCGTTCCCGACGCGCTTTGGCGACTTCAAACTCGTCGGGCTGCGTTCCGCGACCGGCCCGGACACCCACTTCGCCCTCGTAAAGGGTAAAATCACCGAGGAGCCGACCCTCGCAAGAGTCCACTCCGAAAATGTCTTTGCCGACATGTTTGCCGACTCATCTTTCGCGTCGGGCTCAAACTCCTTCGCGCGGGCAATGGCGGAAGTCGAAAAGGCGGGCTCGGGTGCTGTCATATACATAAGCCGCGCGGATTCGGGAATTGTCACTCCCGACGGCGTCCCGGAACTGCCGAGCCGCCGCGACTACGGCCTCGGCGCGCAAATTTTACGGGCTCTCGGATTTAAAAAAATAAGGCTTCTTACGACCCACCCCGGCAGCCATGCGCTGTCCGACGGATACGGTCTCGAAATAACCGAACAAATACAATTCTAAAATGAGTCTCGACAAAGGTAAAATGCCAAAAATCGACGCGAGCGGATACAGGTACGCAATAGCCGCCTCGCGCTTCAACAAGGAACTCGTGGACGCGCTCGTGCGCGACGCGGTGGAGACTCTCCACGGCTGCGGCGTCAATGCCGAAAACGTCAGGCTTGTCAGGGTTCCGGGCGCGGCTGAACTGCCGCATGTTTGCAATATGCTCGCGCAAACGGAACAGTACGACGCAATTATCGCGCTTGGCGTTGTAATAAGGGGCGAAACCCCCCACCACGAAATTATCGCCCACAGCACCGCAGCCGCCCTCCAAAACGTGGCGCTCTCGACAACTGTTCCGATGATTAACGGAATAATAGTAGCAAACACCCGCGAACAGGCTGTCGCACGCACAAAAGGGGAAATAGCGCGCGGCAGGGAATTTGCGGAGGCCGCGATGGAAATGGCTTGGCAAACCGACCTGCTTCTCGACGAACTCGAGGAAGCCGAGGCCGAATTTGAAAAAAACTCCGAAGAAAACGGAAAGGGATTCGCATCATGAACCCGTCGGAAAACAAAATGCGCGGCCGCCGCGAAAACCGCGCCGCCGCAATGCAGTTCGCATACATGCGCGCCGCAAACAAAGACGTGCCGCTCAACCAGCTTCTCGACTCCTTCTTTGAAACGAAAGAGGAGCCGCGCGAATTTTACGGGTTCGCCTCAGAGCTAATCGCCGGAATGGAGGAGCACTCCGCCGAAATCGACGCCGCAATTTCAAAAAGCGCAAAAAATTGGAGCATGGACAGAATCGCGCGCGTCGATTTGGCTATACTGAGGCTCGCCGTCTTCGAGCTCCTCTTCCGCGACGACATTCCTCCGATAGTCTCTATCAACGAGGCTGTAGACCTCGCAAAAACATACTCCACTGCCGAGTCCAAAAGATTTATAAACGGCGTTCTCGACAACGTTAAGAACGGGCTCAACCGCCCTCTAAGAACCCCCCTCAAACACTGATGTTTTCCCTCTTTAAACGCTTCAAGGAAGGCCTTAAACGCACGGCTAACGGCGCTCTCGGAAAGCTCGCCGGCCTGTTCTCCAAAAAAATCGACCCGTCCGACATCGCCCTCATTGAAGAAACTCTCATCGAGGCCGACTTTGGCTACGAAACCGTCTGCGAAATAATCGACGCCATCAAATCCGAATACAAGCGCGATAGCCAGCTCCAGGGGCGCCGCGCCGCGGAAATCGGAGCGGAAGTGCTTGCGCGCATACTTGAAGGTTCGGACGGCTCGCTCGCAAAGAGTGCCGATTCAAACCCGTCTGTCGTTTGCCTCGTAGGGGTCAACGGCGCGGGGAAAACCACGACCGCCGCAAAGCTCGCAAAAATTCTCGAAGCCGACGGAGGCGTAGTACTCGGCGCGTGCGACACTTTCAGGGCCGCCGCAAACGAGCAAATCCGAGTGTGGGCCGACAGGCTCGGCGTCAGGCTCGTCGAAAGCGCGCACGGCGCGGACGCCGCAGCCACCGCATGGGACTGCTGGCAGGCT
>OIGD01001704.1_pt1 | contig 19594 bp, 17 predicted proteins | sample 1582211 | NCBI WGS metagenome assembly OIGD01 (sample SAMN04414078, study PRJEB24778) | human gut metagenome | material: faecal | host: Homo sapiens
ATTATTTAATTATTTAGTAATTAATTATTTATTTAATTAATTATTTATTTAATTAATTATTTATTTAATTAATTACTCATTTATCACATTATTTCTTCTTTTATATTCTTTTAAATATTTTTTAGCAGATAAATATCCTTTTTCGTATAAATAATCTATTTTTTTATTATCTAACAACTCTACATTTTGAACTTCAATATTTATTCTGTTTTCTACACCTTGCAGTTCATATATAGATAACTCATGGCACAAAATTTCTATTGAATCACTAATTACACTAAAAATATTTTTATTACACGATTTTTTTATTCTATCTGAAAAAGTTATACATAAAACTTCATCTGCACCTGAATTTTTTAATTCTCTCCATGGTACATTTTCTCGTATTCCACCGTCAACTAGTTTAGTGTCTTTATATTTGCACGGACAAAAAATCCCAGGATAACTGCAACTTGCTCTAACAGCTTTCCATATTTCAATATTATTATCATACACAATAGTATCTATATAATTTCTCTTTTTATTATCTTCATTTTTTAATGAATTAAATATGTATACTTTCCCATCGCATAAATCTACACTTGGAATTAATATTTTTTTATTTATGTCTGTAAATTTTTTTACATTTTTTTCTGAGCATATTTTTTGAATTATTTTTTCCAATTTTTTTCCACTATTTAATCCATCAATTTTTATTTTTTTTAAAATAATTATATCAAAAAATAATTTAATTATTTTTTGATATTCTACATAATTTATTTCTTTTGAATATTTTCTTATTAACTCGTACATTTCCTTTGATGTATATCCCAAAGCATATAAGACTGCTATAATACTTCCTGAAGATGTCCCTGAAATGTAATCAAATTTGATATTTTCTTCTTCAAATGCCTTTATTACTCCTACATGAGATACACATTTTATTCCCCCACCAGCAAAACAAATTCCTTTATTCATTTAAATCACCTACTTTATTATATTTATTATTTTAAATTTTGGTGATTGTTTTTATTACTTATTATAATTATATAATTGGAACAATAAATGTAATTTCATTTTTATAAAAAAATAGCTAGAACTACTCTAGCTATTTTTGGCGGAGAATGAGGGATTTGAACCCTCGCGGCCCTTGCGAACCCTAACAGTTTAGCAAACTGTCCCCTTCAGCCACTTGGGTAATTCTCCAAATTTAATTTAATATAAAAAAGATAAATGTACAAACCTGCTTTGCACATTTACCCTTTTCTTTAGCAAGTTTGGCGGAGAGGGTGGGATTCGAACCCACGGTAGGCTACAAACCTACGCCAATTTTCAAGACTGGTGCCATAAACCAACTCGACCACCTCTCCATGTATTTTAGCAACACATATATATTAGCATATTTTTAACTACTTTGTCAAGACCTAATATTAAATATTTTTAGATAACATTAAGCATTTACCATAACAACCATGTGCTGTTTTATATTAAACGGATATTTAAATTTTATTTAACAACATAATATTAAAAATATTTTTACTTTAATTTCTATCAGTTCATACTTTACAGTCTTAAAATTAAATAGTTACTTAATCAATTTAAAATAAGACTGCAAAATATGTTTTATTTTCAATACTTCTTAAAAATTTTTATTAGTTGTTTTTTATTAAATCCATTATTCTCTCAAGGTCCTCATTAGACGAGTATTGTATGATTATTTTGCCACTCCTTTTCCCTGCTTCTAATCTTACTTTTGTACCAAAATATCCTTGAAATGTTCCTTCTATATCTTGTATTATTGCATCATATTTTGGATCTCTTTTTTGTGCATTTTTCTTGTTTTTTACTTTATTTTCAATGTCTCTAACATTTTGTCCTTTTTCTATAATTTCCAATGCTGCTTTATATTGTTTATCTGGATCTTCAAAACACAATAATGAACGTGCATGCCCTTCTGTTAATTGTCCTTGTATTACTAATTCCATAACTCTCGAATCTAAATTTAATAATCTCACTGTGTTTGCTAATGCACTTCTGCTAATTCCTATAGTTTCTGAAAGTTCCATTTGTGTCATTCCATATTCATCCATTAACTGTCTAAAACTTCTAGCTTTTTCAATTGGATTTAAGTCTTCTCTCTGAATGTTTTCTATTAGTGCTATTTCTTTATTTTTTCTCTCTGTATCTTCTCTTACTATACAAGGAATTTCTTCTAATCCTGCCTTTTTTGAAGCTCTCCAACGCCTTTCACCAGCAACAATTTCATAATAATTATCCTTTTTTGTTACAATTATTGGTTGAATCACACCATATCTTTTTATAGATTCTGCTAATTCTTCTATACTTTCATTGTTAAAATTTCTTCTTGGTTGATTTTTGTTTGGCTCAATTTCTATTATTTTTATTTTATGTACTACTTCTTCGCCGTCTTTTATCTCTACTTTGTTATCATCGTCATCAATTATATCATTGTCATTAAATAAGGCTCCTAACCCCTTACCTAAACCCGTTTTTTTTGCCATTGTTTTCCTCCTTTTTATTTCATATGTCTTCCTTTTGATTCATTAATTTTTATTAATTCTTTAGTAAATTTTTCATAACATTTTGAACCTTTTGAACGTGCATCATACATACAAATTGGCATTCCATAACTTGGTGCTTCACTTAATTTTACATTTCTTGGTATTACTGTTTTATACACTTTGTCATCAAAATAATTTTTTACTTCTTTAACTACTTGATTGGATAAATTTGTTCTAGCATCATACATTGTAAGTAATGCCCCTTCTATTGACAAACTTTTGTTCATTCTTTTCTTAACAAGATTTATTGTATTTATAAGTTGCCCTAATCCCTCTAATGCATAATATTCGCACTGAATTGGTATTAATACACTGTCCGATGCTGTAAATGCATTTAGTGTAACAATTCCCAATGATGGTGGACAATCTATTACTATATAGTCATAATTATCTTTAACACTTTTTATTTTCTCCTTTAATCTATATTCTCTTTCTTTAACAGATACTAGTTGAACTTCTGCACCAGCTAGATTTATATTTGATGGGCATACATCTAATCCTTTTATTTCTGTCTTTTTAATTGTATTTTCTATATCTATGCCATCAACTAACACATCATATACTGAAAATTGTACAGATTTATCCACACCTACTCCACTAGTTGCATTTCCTTGTGGATCTGTATCTATTAGTAATATTTTTTTCCCTTTTTTTGCAAGAGATGCACTTAAATTAACTGCTGTAGTAGTTTTTCCTACACCACCCTTTTGGTTTGCTACTGAAATTATTTTTCCCAAAATTATGACCCCCATCCCTAAATTTCTTTACTATATAATATATAAACTTTTCCAATATGTCAATATGATTTAAATATATTTTATTTTTTGTTTTTATATTATTCTATAGGCTCTTTAGCAGGAGTACCAGCCTTTCTTGGATATTTTAATGATGTTTCTCCAACTTTTTTAACAATAATAATATTCCTACATATGTCACTATTTGGCAATTTAAATTTTTCTATTTTTTCTATTGTTCCATTTAATACTTTTAATGCTTTTTTAGAATTTTCTATTTCGTCATTTATGTTTGAGCCTTTCATACAAATACAATATCCTCCTATCGTTACAAAAGGCAACATATATTCTAATAAAACATTTAATGGAGCTACCGCTCTAGATGTTGCTATATCTAATTTTTCCCTATATTGATTGTTTTTTGCCAATTCCTCGGCCCTTTCATGAATTGTTTTAATATTATCTAGTTTATTTTTTTCTATTACTTCGTCTAAAAATTTTATTCTTTTATTTAATGCATCCACTAATATTGTATTAATATCTGTTCTGTATATACTAATTGGAATTCCTGGAAAACCTGCTCCTGTACCTATATCGATAACTTTAGAATTCTTATTTATATATTTCTGAATTGTTAAAGAATCTATAAAATGCTTTAAAATAATATCATTCGGTTCTGTAATTGCAGTTAAATTAACTTTTTTATTCCATTCTAGCAACAAATTCATATATGTATAAAACTTTTCGATTTTTTCTTTTTCTAATTCCATTCCTATATTTTTAGCACTATTTTTTAGCTTATCTAAAAATTCTTGAAATTCCATATTTATTCCTCTTTCTTATTTTCTTTATTTTGTTCAATATATATGTGTAATACACTTATATCAGCTGGTGAAACACCTGATATTCTAGAAGCCTGTCCTATTGATAACGGTTTTATCTTATCTAGTTTTTGTCTTGCTTCAAGTCTTAATCCTTTAATATTTGCATAAACTATATCCTCAGGAATTTTCTTTTTCTCGAGCTTTCTAAATTTTTCAACCTGTGCTTCTTGTAATTTTATATATCCTTCATATTTAACTTGAATTTCTACTTCCTCTGCCTCAACATCAGTTAATTCTGGTCTTTTGCAATCTATTTCTTTTAACTTTTCATAATTTAATTCTGTTCTTTTTAATAAATCTATTAATTTTATTCCACCTGATATTGTTGATGAATTATTTTTTTCTAAAAAATAATTTACTTGTTTAGTTGGTTTTATTGTTGTATTTTCTAATCTTTTGATTTCTCTTTGTATTTTTTCTCTTTTTTCGCAGAATTTATTGTATCTTTCTTGCGTAATAAGACCTATTTTATATCCAATATCTGTTAATCTTAAATCGGCATTATCTTGTCTTAATAATAACCTATATTCAGCCCTTGAAGTCATCATTCTATATGGTTCGTTTGTCCCTTTTGTTACAATGTCATCTATTAAAACACCTATATATGCTTCTGATCTATCTAATATAATTGGTTCTTCATTTCTCAATTTCATGACTGCGTTAATTCCTGCAATGATTCCTTGTGAAGCTGCCTCTTCATAACCTGATGTTCCATTTATTTGTCCTGCAAAGAATAAATTTTGTATTTTCTTATGTTCCAAGCTAAGTTTCAACTCAGATGGATCAATGCAATCATATTCAATTGCATATGCAGGTCTTGTAAATTCCACATTTTCTAGTCCTGCAATAGACCTATACATTTCTATTTGTACATCCTCTGGTAATGATGAACTCATTCCTTGTACATACATTTCATCTGTGTTTTTCCCCATAGGTTCTATAAAAATTTGATGTCTTTCTTTATCAGCAAATCTTACCACTTTATCTTCTATAGACGGACAATACCTTGGTCCTGTCCCCTCTATTTTTCCTGAATATAAAGGAGATCTATGAAGATTTTTTCTTATTATTTCATGTGTTTTACTATTTGTATATGTCAAATAGCATGGTAGTTGTTCTATTTCTTGGTCTAGTTTATCTTCAAAAGAGAAGGCTGTTAATTTACTATCTCCTTCTTGTATTTCCATTTTCGAAAAATCCACACTTTTCCTATTAATTCTTGCTGGAGTTCCTGTTTTAAATCTTAACAATTCTATACCAATCCTTTTTAATGTATCCGATAATCTTACTGCAGGAAACACTCCGTCTGGACCACTTTCAAAAGATTTTTCTCCTATATGTATTCTACCTTTTAAATATGTTCCTGTGGCTACAATTATTGAATCTACTTCATATATAGCCCCTATGTTTGTTTCAATTGATTTTACCTTTTCCTCCTCTACTTGAATATCTACTATTTCAGCTTGTTTTAAATATAGATTTTCCTGTTTTTCAATTGTATGTTTCATTTCCATTTGATACATTTTTCTATCAGCTTGTGCCCTTAAAGAATACACTGCCGGTCCCTTAGAGGTATTTAGCATTCTTAATTGAATAAGTGTCTTATCTATATTTTTTGCCATTTCACCACCAAGACAATCAATTTCTCTAACTAAATGACCTTTAGAACTTCCTCCTATATGTGGATTGCATGGCATATTAGCCACAGCTTCTAAACTTATTGAAAACAATAATGTTTTCATTCCCATTCTAGCAGATGCTAAGGCTGCTTCACATCCTGCATGTCCTGCTCCTATTACTGCTACATCATATTTTCCTGCATTATAACTCATATTTCTTTCTCCTTTTATTTTTGGTTTTTTATGAAACAGATTTCGCGTTTGTCAAAGTGTTTACATAAAATTTATAGATTGGTGTACCATTACCTTTTCACTTCCCAATTTTAATAACACTATCAATTATGTCAATTTGTTTTTGATAATACAACTTTACTTACCTAAACAAAACTTTGAAAATATTTCATTTATAATATCCTCTGAAACATCTTCTCCTGTTATAATCGATAAATCGTATAGAATTTGTTTTATTGGAATACTAACGATATCTATTGGAAAGTTCTGTTCACTCGACTTTAAAGCTGCATTTACACTTTTAATTGCTTTATCTATTTGGTTTTTATGTCTAATGTTTGTTATAATCACTCCATCATTCATGGTTATTTCTTTATTTCCAAACATATTATAAATTAACTCATATAAATTATTTATGCCCTCTCCATTTTTTGCGGATATTTTCAAAATATTAGTGCTTGCATTTTTTAGTTGAGCATTTTCTTCTAATTTCATATCATCTAAGTCTATTTTATTAAGCAATATTATTGCTTTCTTATTTTTTATTATATTTAAAATATCAATATCTTCTTTATCTAGTGGCATAGATGCATCAAAAATTGCTATTATTAAATCAGCTTCCTCTGATAATTTCAAAGCCCTTTTAACACCTATTTCTTCTATTTTATCTTGTGTTTTTCTTATTCCAGCTGTATCGATTAAGTTTAGTGGAACTCCCTTTATATTTACAAATTCTTCAATTGTATCCCTTGTTGTTCCTGCAAATTCACTTACTATAGCTCTTTCCTCATTCAATATAGTATTTAATAATGACGATTTTCCTGCATTGGGTTTACCTAGTATTATTGTTTTTACACCTTCTTTTAAAATTTTTCCATCTTGAAAAGAATCAGAAAGAATAACTAGTTCTTTTTTTATTTCATTTAAAACTTCCTTTATTTTTATATTTGTTACTTCTTCAATATCATATTCTGGATAATCAATATTTGCATTTATATCAGCCATTACATCAAGCAACTTCTTTTTTATTTGTTTTATCTGTTTAGATAAAACACCTTCTAACTGTTTTATTGAAGCCTTCGCTTCATTTTCTGTCTTAGAATTAATTAAGTCTATTACAGATTCAGCTTGTGTCAAATCTATTCTACCATTTAAAAATGCTCTTTTCGTAAATTCCCCTGGTTGAGCAAGTTCTGCGCCATTTTCTAAACATAACTGTAATATTTTTTTTTCTACAATTATTCCACCATGTGAATTTATTTCACACATATTCTCGGTTGTATAGCTTTTCGGTGCTATAAAAAACGAAACTAGTACTTCGTCTACTTTTTGTTTTGTTTTTGGGTTTATAATATAACCAAACTTCATTGTATAACCAGATATTTCAGTATTATTATATGGAATAAATATTTTATTTAAAATATCAAAACATTTTTTTCCACTCATTCTGATTATACCTATTCCTCCATTTCCTGTTGCTGTAGATATTGCTGCTATCGTACTCATTTTTTCCTCCTTAAAAAAGTCAAAGCAAGAAATCAGTTTAATATAACTTAAAACTAAAATCTGAACTTTGACTTCTGATTTTTTATATTTAATTATTGCATTAATTATTACATTTATTACTTCTTTAAAATTACAACCTTTCGATTAGGTTCTTCTCCTATGCTATGTGTTTTTACATATTTATTGTCTTGTAATTTACTGTGAATTATTTTTCTTTCATATGCTCCCATTGGTTCCAAAGTTATAGATTTTCCAGTTTTTGCAACCGTTTTTGCGACTTTAATCGCTAAATTTTCTAATGTTTCTTTTCTTTTATTTCTATAATTTTCTATGTCAAGTATTATCCTTATTTTAGAATCATTATTTTTATTTGCTATAGAAGATAATATTGTTTGTAATGAGTTTAGTACATCTCCTCTATATCCTATTAAAAATCCAGAATCTTCACCTGTAATATTTATTTGTATATTTTGATTTATAATTTCTATAGAATATTTGAATTCTTTGTTTGAAACATTACTAAGAAAGTTATCAAGAAATTCTTCTATACTTATTTTTGCTCTTTCCAAGTCTTTTATATCCACGTTTCTATTTTCATCTTTTATTGCTTCATTTTTTCTTTTTACTTTTTCTTCGGATTTTTCACTTTCTTTAATAGTAAGTTCTACTTTTACAACTCGTGGTACTAATATATTAAAAAAACTTCTTTTTTCTCCGTTTTCCAATATTTTTATATCAACCATATCTCTAGAAATATTTAATTGTTTTAAACCTTTTTCTATTGCTTCATTTGTTGTTTTACCTTCGGAAATAATACTTTTAAGCATTTTCTTCTGCCTCCTTAGTATTTACAATTTTTTTTATAATAAATCTTTCACATATCATTAAAGCATTACTTACAAACCAATATAACGCTAGTCCTAGCGGTGCTATAAAAGCTATTGATACAGCCATAATTGGCATCATATACGACATACCTTTATTCATTTGTGCAACAGAATCTGTTTCGTTTTGTTCTCCTTTTCCATCTTTTTTTGTTTTATTTTGCATATTTGTTGTTAATTTTATTGATATAAAAGATGAAATTACATATAACGCTGGTATAATATATACAGTAGCATCTTTTAAATTTTTATTTGGTACTTTACTTAAATCTAAACCTAAAAAATTCATATTAATGTTTACTGCCTCGTTTTCAGAAGACTTTTTTTGTATTATTTCTATTTCATAGTAATTAGAAACACTTCCATATTCTTCCTGAATTTCTGTTTTATACTTATTTATAATTGACTCATCTACTTTTTTCATATATGTTAATGGTTTACTAACCAAATAGAATACTGATAATATTATAATTATTTGAACTATTGCACTTAAACAGCCACTAAAAGGAGAAATTTTTTCCCTTTTATATAATTCCATAGTTTCTTTATTTAACATTTCTGGATTATTTTTATATTTCACTTGTAATTCTTTGATTTTTCCTTGAATTTTATTTGTTTTTTGCATCGATTTTTGTTGTTTTATTGTAATTGGCAATAATATTATTCTAAGCAAAATAGAAAATAAAATTATTGCAACACCAAAATTATTATTTACTAATTCATATAAAAAGTTTAGTAAATATCCAAAAAGATTTGAAATTGCTGAAAACATTTAATTTCCTCCTTATCATTTTAAAGGATCATATCCACCTTTAGAAAATGGATTGCACTTTAATATTCTTTTTACTCCTAATAAAACTCCTTTTATAACCCCATATTTTTCAATAGCTTTTAACATATATTCTGAACATGTAGGATAATATTTGCAGTGTATTCCACAACTTGAAATTATGGGAGAAATTATTCTTTTATATTTTTTTAACAAAAAAATTATTATTTTTTTCATATTTTACCTGTTTACATATTTATAAATAAATTTGCCCTTTTAAAAATATTAGTCATGTCTGATTTTATTTTATAAAAATCTGCATTATCTAAACTTACATTTTTATTCCATAAAAACACTATATCATTCCCTAATAAAAGTTCTTTTTTAAATAGTTTATAATTTTCTCTTATCAATCTTTTAGTTCTATTTCTTTTTACGGCTTTTCCAAGTTTGGTGTTTATCGCTATTCCAATATTGTTTTTATTTAGCTTGTTTTCTTTAATATAAATAGTTATATATCTTCCGCAATAATATTTTCCTTTAGACAAAACATATCTAAACTCATAATTTTTTTTTAAAGTATTTATCTTTCTCATATTTCACTCTTTTTATATATCTTATATATCTTTTTTACTTTTTTAATTTTTATGAATAATAGGCGGATTTTTCCGCCATGTTTACCTTTTTAAATAATATTTGAATAAAAAAAGCCACATTTTTTCTAAGTGGCTTATCTTAAGCACATATTTTTTTTCTTCCTTTTGCACGTCTAGCTTTTAATATATTTCTTCCAGATCTTGTGCTCATTCTTTTTAAGAAGCCATGTTCTTTCATTCTTTGTCTTGTTTTTGGTTGGAATGTTCTTTTCATTCTGTTTTGCACCTCCTATTTGTTTATATAAATAACCGTAACCGGAATATTTCAAAAATATTTCATTAACATTACAATTATACAACAATTTTTGCCATTATGTCAATACATAAATTAATTAAAAAATAATTTTCTATTTTTATTGACTATTATAGATGATTTTTGATATTATATACAAATAATAGGGAAGTATGCTTTTTAACCATTATTTTATTAGATATTTTTTTATAAATTTAAAAAAGTTATCCACAATTGTGGACATTTATCAACATATGTGGATAACTATGTGGATAACTCATACATCCCAGGTATTTCAAGTGTTTTGGAGGATAGAATAAAATGCAAAATGAACTAAATGAACTTTTAACAAAAGCAAAAGAACTTTTAAAAGAAGAGACAACCAAAATATCATATGAAACATGGATAAAAAATCTTGAAATCCAAAATGCAGACAATGGTAATATAGTTTTAGTTGCTTCTTCTAGTTTTCAGAAAGAAGCAATTTATTCACGTTATCACGATTTATTAACAAATACATTTAACTTTATTACTAATAAAGACTGCAATGTTTCTATTATTTCCAAAGATGAAATTCAATCAGATGATTCTATAGAATCTGATTTTAATTCTAATTGTGGAAATTCAAATCCTACATTAAATCCAAAATATACATTTGATTCTTTTGTTGTAGGAAATAATAATAGATTTGCACACGCAGCTGCATTAGCTGTTGCAGAAGCTCCAGCAACATCTTATAACCCACTATTTTTGTATGGTGGTGTTGGTCTTGGAAAAACACATTTAATGCATGCTATTGGTAATTCTATTTTAAGAAAAAATAAAAATTATAATATTTTGTATGTTACTTCTGAAAAATTTACTAATCAATTAATCAATTCAATAAAAGATAATAGTAATGAACAATTTAGAAATAAACATAGAAATATTGATGTTTTATTAATTGATGACATTCAATTCATTGCCGGAAAAGAACGTGTTCAAGAGGAGTTTTTTCACACTTTTAATGCATTACATGAAAGTGGAAAACAAATTATCCTTTCTAGTGATAGACCACCTAAAGATATTCAATTATTAGAAGACAGGCTTAAATCAAGATTTGAATGGGGACTTATAGCAGACATTTCAAACCCTGACTACGAAACTCGTTTAGCTATTCTAAGAAAAAAAGCTCAATTAGATAATATAAATATTGATGATGAAATATTATCTAATATTGCCACTAGAATAGATACTAATATAAGAGAGTTAGAAGGTGCTTTGAATAAATTAATTGCAAAAGCTTCTTTAACGAATAGTCCTATTACTTTAGAAATGGCTGAAAGAGCTATCAATGATATAATTGCTCAACAAGATAAAGTTTTTTCATCTGAATTCGTACAAGAAACAGTTGCAAAATATTTCAATATTGATGCAAAAGATTTAAGAGGATCAAAAAGAAGTAACGATATTGCTTTTCCTAGACAAATTGCTATGTATCTTTGCAGAAATGTTGCTCAAATGTCTCTACCACAGATAGGTAAGGACTTTGGGAAGAGAGATCATACAACTGTAATGCATGCTTGTACAAAAATAGAACAAGACATAAAAGAAAATCAAAATACTAAGTTAATTGTGGAAAGTGTGAAAAACATTCTTCTTTCCGACAAATAGTATTGAAATCAACAAAAAATGTACTTTTTTCGAATAACTGTTTTGCAATTTTTTGTTTGATAAAAACTTATGTATTATGCTGTGGACAATTAATGCATAGGTTATCCACAGGGGGGTGTGGATAACGTGTGGATAACATGTGGATAACTGAGTTATCCACAATTCAGATTTTAAACCTGTGGATAACTTTCCGACTTATCCACAAAATTATCCACATTGAAACCCTTACGGAAATCAGTTTTCCACATAGTTATCCACATAATCCACAGCACCTACTACTACTACTACTATATATATTTATTTATTATAAAGGAGACGAGACAAAATGAAAATTATTTGTGACAAGGATAAAATCCTTAAAGCTATTAATTCCGTAACTAAAGCGGTAGCAACTAAAACAACAATGCCTATTTTAGAAGGTATTTTAATTCAAACTAATGATAAAGAAGTAAAATTAACTACATATGATTTAGAAATAGGAATAGAATATATTATTGAAGCAACTGTTGAAGAACAAGGAGCAATAGTTGTTAATGCTATAATGTTTAGTGAAATAATAAGAAAATTACCAGATACAGAAATCAAAATTTATATAAATGATAAAAATCTTTTAGTTATAGAGTGTGAAGGTTCTTTATATAAATTAGCAACTATGAATCCAAATGAATTTCCCGAATTACCACAAATAAATATTGAAAATTCTATTGAAATAGAACAAAATGCATTAAAAGAAATGATAAGAAAAACAATTTTTGCTGTTAGCACAGAAGAAAATAGACCTATTTTTACAGGATGTCTATTTGAGGTAGTAGATAACAAGTTAAATTTAGTAGCTGTGGATGGATTTAGATTAGCATGGAAAAGTAAGTTTTTACAGACAAAGGTAAATAATTTTTCAGCTGTTATTCCAGGAAGAACTCTAAATGAAATTAATAAAATTATTTTAGATTCTTTTGATAATATAAAAATAGGTATAGCTAAAAACCAAGCTTTATTTGAAATGGAAAATTGTAAAATTGTTACTAGATTATTAGATGGAGAATTTTTAAATTATTCTAATGTAATTCCTAGTATGTGGGATACACGAATTAGGGTAAATAAAAATAATATTCAAAATTGTTTTGAAAGAATTAGTTTAATTTCTTCTTCTAGTATAGAAAAAGAAAAAAAATATCCTGTAAAAGTTTCAATAGATATAGGAAAAGTTATTATTTCTTGTACTAACCAAACCGGTGATGCAAAAGAAGAAATGTTTGTTTCTACAGAAGGAAAAAATTTAGAAGCAGGATTTAATCCTAAATATTTCTTAGATGCGTTTAGAGCTATTGATGATGAAGAAGTATTTATAGATTTTGGAACTAGTATTTCTCCTTGCATAATAAGACCAGTTGATAATGGAGATTATATTTATATGATTTTACCAATAAGAATGAAAGAATAGTGGACAAGTTATCCACAGATGGGGCACAATATGTTGATAACTAATTTGAAATTACAAAATTTTAGGAATTATAATCAATTAAAAATTGATTTTAATAAAAATATTAACATTATCTATGGAGATAATGCACAGGGAAAGACAAATATTTTAGAGGCAATTTTTGTTTCTTCTATAGGAAAATCTTTCAGAACAAATAAAGAAAAAGAATTAATAAAAATTGGAGAACAATTTTCTAAAATAGAAGTTGAATTTTCTAAATCCGATAGAGATGGTAATATAAAAATAGAAATTTCTGATAAAAAAAGTATTTTTGTAAATGGTGTAAAAATAAAAAAATTGAGCGAATTACTAGGAACAATACATATTGTTATTTTTACACCTGATGATATAAATATTTTAAAAAATGGTCCTAGTCAAAGACGTAGATTTTTGGATATTTTTATAGGACAATTAAGGCCTAATTATATATATAGTTTAAATATGTATTTAAAAGCTTTGGAGCAGAGAAATAATTATTTAAAGCAAATAAAATTTGAGAATAAATCCGAATCCTTTTTAGATATATGGGATGAAAAATTATGTGATTATGCTGAAAAAGTTTTTAAATATAGATTAGAATTTATTAATAAATTAAAGGAGAAAATTAAAAAAGTTCATAATATTATTACTGAAAACAATGAGGATATTAATATTGAATATATTTCAGATTATAATAATAAAGAAGAGTTTTTAAGAAGGTTAAAAAATAGCAGAAAAATAGATATAATAAAAGGTTATACAACAAAAGGTGTTCATAGAGATGATTTTAATGTTTATATAAATGATAATTTAATCAATGTTTATGGTTCTCAAGGACAACATAGAACTGCAATTTTATCATTAAAAATGTCTGAATTAAAAGTTGTGTATGATGAGATTGGTGAAAATCCCATTTTATTGTTAGATGATTTTATGTCTGAGCTTGATGAAAAAAGAAGGACTAATTTTCTTAATAATATCAACGATACACAGGTTTTATTAACTTGTACTGATAAAATTAATCTTGAAAAAATTAATTTTAACTTATATAATGTACAAAGTGGAAAAATAAATCAAAAGAATTAATGCAATAAAGCATAGAAAGGAAAAGATGTATAATGGAAAAATTTGAACATAAGTATGGAGCTGAGCAAATACAAGTTTTAGATGGATTAGAGCATGTAAGAAAAAGACCAGGTATGTATATAGGAAGTGTTTCAGTAAGAGGGTTACATCATTTAGTATATGAAATTGTAGACAACTGTGTTGATGAAGCTTTAGCTGGGTATTGTACAAAAATTAAAGTAGAAATAGAACCAGGAAATATTATATGTGTTGAAGATAATGGTAGAGGTATACCAGTTGATATCCATCCAAAAACAAAAATTTCTGCAGCAGAAACAGTATATACTAAATTAAATGCAGGTGGAAAATTTGGTGGAGATAGCGGATACAAGGTTTCTGGAGGTCTTCATGGAGTTGGTGCATCTGTTGTTAATGCTTTATCAACTTGGGCAGAAGTAACTATTCAAAGAGATGGTGGGATTTTTCAAATGAAATTTGAAAGAGGAAAAACTGTTGAATCATTAACAAGAATAGGAGATTCTAAAAAAACTGGAACAAAAGTTAGATTTTTAGCGGATGATACAATTTTTGAAACATTAGATTATGATTATGAAACACTAGAAAATAGATTTAGAGAAATGGCATTTTTAACAAAAGGTTTATATATCAGTATAGAAGATAAAAGAGAAGAAACACCTAAAAAAGCAGAGTTTTGTTTTGAGGGTGGATTAAATTCTTTTGTTGAATATTTAAATAAAAATAAAGAAAAAATAAATCAAACACCAGTATATATTGAAAAAGATGGTGAAGTACCTGTTGAAATAGCATTTCAATATACAACTTCATATTCAGAAAATATATATTCATTTGTTAATAATATTAATACAATTGAAGGTGGTACTCATTTGGAGGGATTTAAAAGAGCTTTAACTAAAACTTTTAATGATTATGCTAAATCACATAATATTTTAAAAGAAAAGGATGGAAATTTGCAAGGTGATGATATAAGAGAAGGGATTACTGCGGTTATTTCTGTAAAAGTTAGAGAACCTCAATTCGAAGGACAAACTAAAACAAAATTAGGAAATAGTAATGTTACAGGAATTGTTCAAAGCTTAGTAAATGAAGCATTAGCTAATTTCTTAGAAGAAAATCCATCTGTGGCAAAAGCTATATTAGAAAAATGTATAAGTGCTTCACGTGCAAGAGAAGCCGCAAGAAAAGCAAGGGAGTTAGTAAGAAGAAAAAATGCATTGGAATCAACAACACTACCAGGCAAATTAGCAGATTGTAGTAGTAAAATCCCTGAAGAATGCGAAGTTTATATAGTTGAGGGAGACTCTGCTGGAGGAAGTGCTAAACAAGGAAGAGATAGGAAATTTCAGGCTATATTACCTTTATGGGGAAAAATGCTGAATGTTGAAAAATCAAGAGCAGATAAAATATATAATAATGATAAATTACAACCAGTTATACTTGCAGTGGGGGCTGGAATTGGTAATGATTTTGATATATCAAAAATAAGATATGGAAAAGTTATTATTATGGCTGATGCTGATGTTGATGGTGCACATATTAGAACATTATTATTAACATTTTTCTTTAGATATATGAGACCATTAGTAGAAAATGGTAATGTATATTTGGCACAACCACCTCTTTATAAATTATCAAAAAGAGGAATGCATGATGTATATTGTTATTCAGATGAAGAAATGACACAAAAATTAGCAGAAATAGGAAAAGATGGGGTAAATATACAAAGATATAAAGGTCTTGGAGAAATGAACCCAGAACAATTATGGGAAACAACAATGAACCCTGAAACTAGAATTTTAGTGCAAGTTAAATTAGAAGATGCAATAAAAGCAGATGAAATATTTACAATTTTAATGGGAGATGAAATTGGTCCAAGAAGAGAATTTATAGAAACAAATGCTAAATATGTTAAAAATCTTGATATATAATTTTTAAATTATTTAATTGCATGGTATAATAGTTTTAAAACTATTATACCATGCAATTATCATAAAGCTAATATTAATCTTCAGCTAAAACCAATACACATAATTTTTAACCTAATATATATTGCTATATAAATAAGCTATACACCACATGTATTAATCAGTTGCTTGACTACAAATACATAATTAATAGCTATATTCATCCTGCGTGGGACTATTAATAACCACTAGGATATATAAGAATAATCGTAACTCAAATATATTACTTATAATTTAACCATATAAGTTATTATTTTATATAGCTTACATACAAATAATATACTCTTCATCTCTGCAAAATATTAACCTAAAATATTTTAAGCTAATAATTCACTTTGACCGAATAATAAAAATCTTTTGACCAATATTATTCTTGGTTAAACTAATATTAACTTTATAAAATTATTATTTACTGAAAAAAATTTTTTATTCACTTTTATTATTATAATTTTTATAATAATAAAAGTGGATTAATTTAATAAAAACAAAAATAGGAAAAAATAATAAAAAATATACAATAGATAACATAATGTCGAAGAATGTCGAAAAAACACGTACGAAAATTCTTGACATATACAAAAAAATGTTGTAAAAATATGATATGAAAAATGAAAACAAAGAAAGAGAGGTGAATAAAGTTTTAAAAAGCAGAAAAGAAAGTTCTGTTCAAGATTGGTTACCAATAGAAAAAATATTTGATAATGGAATAGTAAAATTAAAATCGGGAAGATACATTAAGATAATAAAAATAATTCCAATTAATTTTAATTTAAAGTCAGAACTTGAAAAGGAAGCTATATTAAATTCTTATAAAATTTTTTTGAAAACATGCAATTTTGATTTACAAATTTTAATTCAAAGTAATAAGGAAGATTTATCTAAACACATTTCTAGTGTTAAAAATTTCACAGAAAAAGAAAATAATAATATAAAAAATATATCCAAAGAATATATTGATTTTTTAGAGGAAATAAATTTAAAAAGAAAATCAGCAACAAAAAATTATTATATTATTATTAAAAAAGAAAAAAAATTAATAGAAACAAATAATATAGAAAACATTAAAAATATAGAAAATGCAATTTTTGATGAATTAAATGAAAATTTTTTAAAAATAAAAGACACATTATCAAGGTGTGGAAATTTAGTTATTAATATAGACAATAAGAATATATGTAAAAATATTTTGTTTTCATTTTTCTATCCAAGAAACACCTTAAATTAGGAGGGATGATAATAAAAAATGTAAAAAAAGAATGCAGTTTTTTAGATGGAATATATACAGACAAAGATTATTTGGCACCATCTTATATAAATTTTTCTAATCCTAAATATGCAGAAGTTGATGGAATATATTATTCTACATTAATTATTACAAATTATAGCAGAGAAAATTATGATTTATTATTAAAAAATATTATTGATTTGAATGATAATATAAATATATCTTTATATTATGAAAAGCAAGATAATTTTAAAACCATTAGGGATTTAACTTATCATATAGGAAATATCGGAAGTGATTTAAAGATTTTTGGCGAAAACAGACAAGATATTGATATAGCATCATTTACATATAATGATGCAAAATATATAAGAAAAGAAATTCAAGTGAATAATGAAGATTTATATTTTTTAAATATATATATAACGGCATTTTCTAGAGAAAAAAAGCAATTAGAATATGTATTAAATAAAATAGAAGGATTATTAGAAAGTAAGAATATGCAGGTTAAAAGGGCATATTTTAGAGAAGAATTAGGTTTTATGTCATGTTTTCCACTAATGGAAAATAATAAAGTAATAAAAAAAATAGCTAACAGAAATGTTTTAACAAGTGGTTTAACAGGTACATATCCTTTTATATCATCATCACTTTTTGATGAAAATGGAATATTAGTAGGTACAAATATATATAATAATTCATTGGTTTTTATAGATAGGTATAATAATGAAAACTATAAAAATGCAAATATATCAATATTTGGAACAAGTGGAGCAGGAAAATCATTTTATACAAAATTATTAATATTAAGATATAGATTATTAGGAATAGAACAATATATAATAGATCCAGAAAGGGAATATTTAAAAATGTGCGAAAATTTAAATGGTACAATATTGAAAATTGGCCCTAATTCCGGAACATATATAAATGTTTTTGATATAAGGGAAGATAGTTTAGAAGATACAGAAAACGGTTATTTAGCTACAAAAATATCGAAATTAATTGGATTTTTTAATCTTATTTTTGGAGAAATAAATGAAGAAGAAAAAGGAATATTAGAAGAAAAAATAATCGAATTATATAATCAAAAAAATATAAATTTTGATGATAAAAGTTTGTATAAAAATGATAATAAAAAAATAAATATTAAACCAATATTCAAGGAATCACAAGATATGCCTATCTTAGAAGATTTTTATAATGTTTTAGAAAAAGATGATAAAACACAAAAATTTAATATAAAATTATTGCCCTTTATAAAAGGTTCATTAAAATTCTTTAATAATTATACAAATATTGAATTAAATAATAAATTAATATTAGCAGATGTATATGAATTGGGAGAGGATAATTTAAAATATGGTATGTATGTATTTACTGAATTATTTTGGGATAAGATAAAAAAAAATAGAAAAATAAAAAAAGCTATTTATTTAGATGAAATATGGAGATTAATAGGAATAACATCAAATAAAGAAGTTGCATCTTTCATTTATAAAATATTTAAAACTATTAGAAAATATGGAGGAAGTGCAGTGGCAATAACACAAGACATCTCTGATTTATTTAGTTTAGAAAATGGAATATATGGAAAAAGTATTTTAAATAATTCAAGTATTAAAAATTTTTTTTCAATGGAAGAAGAAAATATTAAAATATTAGAAAAATATTCTAATATTTCAGAAAGAGAAAAAATAGAAATAAAATCATTAAAAAGAGGTGAATGTCTTATGTTAGCAGGAGATAATCATTTATTAACCAAAATAGAAGCAGCAGATTTTGAAAAAAAAATAATAAATGGAGGTGAAAAAAATTAAAAATATTTTAACTGCAATTGGAAATCCAATGCTAAATAATGAATTAAAAAAAATAGAAAATATTAATATAGTAAATAATGATATACAGTATCAAGAAGGGATTTTTGAAATATTAGAAATTAATAAAAATATTGATTTTTTAATATTAAGTCAAATAATACCAGGAAAGTTAAATATAGAAGAATTATTAGAAAAAATTCAAGAAAATATTCCAAAAATCAAAATTATTATAATTTTAGAAAAATATGATGAGAAATTAGAAAAAATATTAGTTAAGAAAAAAATATATAGAA
>OIGD01001707.1_pt1 | contig 19584 bp, 12 predicted proteins | sample 1582211 | NCBI WGS metagenome assembly OIGD01 (sample SAMN04414078, study PRJEB24778) | human gut metagenome | material: faecal | host: Homo sapiens
CATAGGATTTTAACATTTCTCGCTTGCGAGAGTCCTAGATTTCGCGGGCTGTCCCAGCCGCGCATAAACTCGGACAAAATGCTTATGGAAAATTAATATTTACTATAAGGCTTTTGGACATTTTCTTTGCGCGGCTGGGGACAGCCCGCGCTACTATGACCCGTTACTATTATTGCGGCCCGGAGAGCACGCTACTATTCGCTGATTTGAACTGATTTCTACCAATCTGTAGTAAGATTAAAAATAAATTTCACCATGCGTTTGGTAGTTTGCAAAAAAAGTTGTAATTTTGCACTGCATTTGAGAAAAGCACCTCATAAGGCGCCCTCGATGCGAATACATGGTGAGATTAGCTCAGTTGGTTAGAGCGTCGGATTGTGGTTCCGAAGGTCGTGGGTTCGAGACCCACATTTCACCCCCGCAGACCGCTTCAAAATTCCAATATTTTGAAGCGGTCTCTTTATTTGCATATCCTTCGGTCTCTTTATTTACATATATTTAATACCCTCTCTGCGCGTATTAGCGAAAAAATTTGTAACTTTGCAGATATAGATTAAAGTTGTGTAAACTTATTTACCACCCGCGCCAATGGCGGAATTGAACAATGACCGACACTGACATTACCCTGCGACTGACTTCGGATGAGCTGAAGGAAACCCTGCGACTGGCCGACGACCTTCGCCGGCGCGGCGCGGACATCCTTTCTCCCGAAGACTTTCATGACATCGAAGCTTTGGCTATTGACGCCTACGGCCATAAACTTCCGGCCCGTGACGCCAAGAACCTTCCCCTGTGCCGTCAGACCCTCCTTTCGGCCGTGACTTTCGCCGAAATGGTCGATCCCGACCGCAACATCCTGTTAGCCATTTTGCTGCAACCCATGCACAATGCCGAAATCATAGACGATGACTTCGTGCTGAAACGCTGGGGCGACGACATACTCTCCATCATTTCCGGCATAGAAGCCGTGACACGCTTCAGCAACCGCAACAACGCCACAAACCAGGACAATTTCCGTGGCCTGATGCTGGCACTGGCACGCGACATCCGCGTCATAATCGTCATGATAGTCCAGAACCTGGTGCTGATGCGCTCCATCAACCATCATCCCGACGACATCTGGGTGCGCAACGTGGCTTTCGAGGCAAACTATCTCTACGCGCAGTTGGCCCACCGTCTCGGCCTGTACAAGATAAAGGGGGAGCTGGAGGACCTGTCGCTGAAATACACCAACCGCGAGATATACACCCAGATAGCCCATAAACTGAATGCCACCAAGCGCAGCCGCGACCAGTACATAAAGGAATTCATCGAACCTCTGCGCAAACGTCTGGAGCAGGAGGACTTCGAGTTCGAGATCAAGGGGCGCACCAAGTCCATCAGCTCCATCTGGAATAAGATGAAGAAGCAGAAGGTGGACCTGCCGGGCATCTACGACCTGTTTGCCATCCGTGTCATAATCGACACTCCCCGCGACCGCGAGAAGACGGACTGCTGGAAGGCATACGCCATCCTTGCGGACATGTACACAGCCAATCCGGCGCGCATGAAGGACTGGATCACGCTGCCCAAGAGCAACGGCTACGAGTCGCTGCACGCCACCGTGATGGGTCCCGGCAACAAATGGGTGGAAGTGCAGTTCCGAACCCGCCGCATGGACCTTGTGGCCGAAAAGGGCCTTGCCGCCCACTGGCGCTACAAGGGAGTGAAGGGCGACAGTACCGACCAGTGGATGGCCAACATACGCGACATACTGGAGACTGCCGAGGCCGGCCCGATGCAGCTGATGCGCAACATCAACCTCGACCCAACGGCCAAGGAGGTGTTCGCATTCACCCCCAAGGGCGACCTGTTCCGTCTGTCGGCCGGAGCCACCGTGCTTGATTTCGCATTCCATATCCATACCAATGTAGGCGCGAAATGCACCGGTGCCATCATAAATGGCGCCCACCGCAAACTGAACTATCAGATACAGAACGGCGACACCGTCGAGATCCTGACCAGCAACAACCAGGAACCCCGCCTGGAGTGGCTGCAGATTGTCAAGTCCGCGCGCGCCCGAAACAAGATCAAACAGTGCCTCAACGAGCAGAAGCAGCGAATGGCCGACCTCGGCCGCGAAGCTCTGATGCGCCGCGCCAAAAATCGTAAGATAGAACTGGACGAGACCCTGATGATGAAGCTGATCAAAAAGCAGGGATATAAGTTCAATCTGGAATTCTTCGCCGACATGGGGGCCGACAAGATTGACCCGGGGCGCTTCCTGAACACATACGTCGAGGAACTGAACCGCGAGCATACCGAAGAACACGTCTCGGCCGAAGGGTTCAGGATCAACACCGCCGAAACCGAGCAGCAGAGCCATGATGTGCTTGCCATCGGCGAGAAGTCCATCAACGGCCTGAGCTACCGGTTCGCCAAATGCTGCAACCCCATATACGGCGACCGCGTGTTCGGGTTCATATCGTCGGACGGCATCGTCAAGATACACAAGGAGGACTGCCCCAACGCCGCCAACATCAAGGAGCGTTACCCTTACCGTCTCATCAACGCCACATGGAGCGGCAAGACCGGGAACGTGCTTCCGGCCACCATCCGCGTCATCGGCAACGACGACATCGGCATCGTGGCCAACATCACAGGCATAATCTCGCACGAACAGGGCGCGGTTCTACGCAACATCTCGATCGATTCCAACGATGGCATGTTCCAGGGTTTCTTAGTGGTCGGAGTGATCGACAACCGCCAGCTGACATCCATACTAAAGAAAATAAAAGGTGTGAAAGGCGTGAAGGATGCAATCAGAATGTAGCTTCACGGCGTTATTACATATAGAATAGAAATTACTGCACGATGAAAAAAATTAAAAGACATACCGGACTTATCGCCTCGGTCATCGCCGCGGCTGTGATGCTCCCCGGCCTCGGCGCCTGCTCGGGCAAGAAGGACAATGCCGGGAAGGCTCGCGCCGACTATGCGCAGAGCCTGCAGGATTCCGTAACGGCGTTGAAAGCCGAGATCGACTCCTGCAACAGCAACATCGCCATGCTGCGCGAGCGGCAGGATGTATGGCTGCGCGACTTCACCACCGTGGCCAACGAACGCGAAGCCGCTCCATATATGATATACACCCCCTTCAAGGGGAAATATCCTCCCGCCTCCACATCGCTTATGGCACGCCTGGCCGAGAACGGCCAGTTCGAGCTTGTGGCGGCATGCAGCGGCAAGCGTTTCAACAGCATCACGGTAACGGCTCCGTCAGTTTCAGCCTCATCGGACGTCGTGCCGGCCGACCAGGCCCTGAACTACATGGCCGGCAACCTTAACGTGGTGATGTTCACCGGCACCGCCGCCGACAGCATAGGTCATCTCATAGCCGACAACCAGCTGAACGACATCACCGTGACGTTCGTCAACAACGGCCCGGTGGCTTCGTGGAAGATGCCGCTCGATTACAGCAAGATGATAATGGCCACCTACGAGCTTTACGCCTCGCAGCGCGACATGAACGCAATGGAGCGCCGCATACCCATGCTGTCGCGCAAGATAGACCTGCTGCGCCAGCACATAGACCGCAGCGGAAACAATCAGGACAAGGAACAGAAATAATCTAATGCCAATACTATGAACAATACAGACTATAATCCCAAATACATGGATATGGCGGCACAGCTGTCGTACGACAACATCGACGCGGGCGGCGGTCCGTTCGGCGCCGTCATAGTGCGCGACGACGAGGTGGTGGCCACAGGCGTAAATTCCGTAACGCTCGACAACGACCCCACGGCCCACGCCGAAGTGAACGCAATACGCCACGCATGCCGTAAGCTGAAATCGTTCAGGCTGACCGGATGCACCGTGTACAGCAGCTGCGAGCCATGCCCCATGTGTCTGTCAGCCCTCTATTGGGCCGGTGTGAAGAAGATTTACTTCGGCAACACAAAGGAAGATGCCGCGGCAATCGACTTCAGCGACAACTTCATTTACGAGGAACTGGCCAAGGAACGCGAGAAACGCGAGCTCCCCGCCATACACGTGGACGGCGGCGAGACCATCAGGGCATTCCAGAAATGGGCGCAGACCGCCGACAAAATCAAATATTAACAGAAATCGGAACATTATCAATAACACTATAATACAATGAAACTCGAGAACGTAGACATCGAATTGCTTGAAAAGAAGGGTATCACCCCCGGGCAACTCAAGGAGCAGTTGGAAATGATCGCAAAAGGCTTCCCCTGGCTCAACATAGAGGCACCGGCCACACCGGGCCACGGCATCGCCGTGCTCTCGCCGGAGGCTGCGGCCGGAAGCGTAAAGATATGGGACGAGTATCGCGCCTCCGGAGGCTCGGTGCTCAAGATGGTGCCGGCCAGCGGTGCAGCCTCGCGTATGTTCAAGAACGTGTTCGCTTTCATCAACGACCACGGCAAGCTGTCGAAGGATGACTTCATGAAGACATTCTTCGACAATATCGGCAAGTTCGCTTTCTTCCCCATGCTGAACAGCGCCTGCGTACGTCTGTACGGCAAGAGCGCGCTGACCCTCATAGACGAAAAACGATACGAGGACGTGGCGCGCGCCTTGGTAGAGAAGGAAGGCCTGAACTATGGCAAGCTCCCCAAGGCTTTGCTGCAGTTCCACAAGGTAATCGGCGATTCGCGCACCTCGCTCGAGGAGCATCTGGCCGAAGGCGCACAGTACGCCGCCGACAAGAACGGACTGGTGCGAGTGCATTTCACCGTTTCCGAGGACCATCTGCCGCTCGTCAAGCTCAAGGTGGAGGAAGCCGCCAAAGTATTGGCGCTGTTCTACGGCGTGAAGTACGACATATCCTACTCCGTGCAGAAACCCAGCACCGACACCGTAGCCGCAAACATGGACAACACCCCTTACCGCGAGGATGGCAGGCTGTTCTTTCGTCCCGGCGGTCACGGCGCGCTGATCGAGAACCTGAACGACCTCGACGCCGACGTGATTTTCATCAAGAACATCGACAACGTGGTGCCCGACCTGCACCGTCCCGTCACCATCCAGTATAAGAAGGTGCTGGGAGGTACCCTGGTGGGCGTCAAGAAACGCGCCGACGAGTATTGCCGCGCCATCCGTCAGGGCAAGCCCTCCGAGCAGGAGCTCGACACGATGCTGAAGTTCATGCGCGAGGTGCTGTGCATCACTCACGACGAGGCCGACAGGATGACGCCCGAGCATAAGGCCGAATATATCTATTCCAAGCTGAACCGTCCCTTCCGCGTGGCCGGCATGGTGCGCAACGAAGGCGAACCCGGCGGCGGGCCCTACCTCGTATATAACCAGGATGGCACCGTAAGCCCCCAGATTCTCGAATCAACGCAGATAAACATGGCCGACAAGGCGCAGAAGGAGATGATGGCCAATGCCACGCACTTCAATCCCGTTGACTTAGCTGTGTGCACCAAGGACTGGACAGGCAAGAAGTTCGACCTCACCAAGTATGTGGACAAGGCCACAGGCTTCATCTCCGAAAAGAGCCGTGAGGGCGTGGACATCAAGGCCCTGGAGCTACCGGGTCTTTGGAACGGCGCCATGTCGGACTGGAACACCATCTTCATCGAGGTTCCCGCCGAGACGTTCAACCCCGTCAAGACCGTGAACGACCTGCTGCGCCCCGTGCATCAGATAGGATAATCAGTTCACCCGTAGTCTTGAATCAGCAAGGAGACTAAAAATTTGCGCGTAGCTGAGTTTTTCATTAACTTTGCACCGTGTTAGCAAAGAATTTGACATCAATACATAAAAGGAGTGTGGTCTTATGGACCGCACTCCTTGTCATGTTCTGTCTTCCCATTGCCGCAGCCGCCCAGAACCAGAAGCTGGACAAAGGCTCCGACACCAAGACCAAGAAATACTATAAACCCGGGTCGGCATGGACTCTCGACACGCAATTAGGCATACGTCAGCCGAATACGATGGACACGCTGATGTACAACTATCAGCGCACGTTCATCCCCTCGATGACCTACGATGCCTTCGCCACCACCGGCCAGCTGTCGGGGCCCGGCCTGAGCATGCTCTATTTCGAGCGGCCGGACGACCATAAGTTTTTCTTCAACAACGCCCTGAGCCCCTGGATTCCAACCTTGGAAAAGACAAAGTTCTACAATGTCTATATCCCCATGACGTTGCTGACCTACAACCTGACGTTCGACCGCGAGTCGCGCACTGACTTCCTGCGCGGCGTGTTCGCCGGCAACGTCAACCGCAAGATTGGCGTCGGGGGATGGATAGACTATCCCTATACCAAAGGCTCGTACACCGACCAGGCGGCAAAGGCCGTGGACTTCGGACTGAACTTCTACTACACCGGCGACCACTATCAGACGCAGATGCTGTTCAACCATTACCGCCACGTAAACAAGGAGAACGGAGGTATCACCAACGACCTGTACATCACCAATCCGGCCGAGGTGCAGGGCGGCGTCAACGAAATCGAGCCCAAGAGCATTCCGGTGCGTCTGTCACAGGTTCACAACATCCTGAACGGCGAGGAATTCTATATGAGCCACGCCTATTGTGTCGGCTTCTACCGCGACATAACGCAGCCTGAGGACACAGTGGAGCGCAAGGAACTGGTGCCTGTAATCAAGTTCATCTATTCGCTGGACTATAACCGCAACAACCGCCGTCTGCTGGCCCGGGATCCGTCGTCGGCACGCGATTTCTGGCCCAACACATATTTCAACAACGGCGACACCGACGACAAGTCGAAATATATGTCCGTGGCCAACACCCTCGGCGTGCAGATGATAGAAGGCTTCCAGAAATGGGCGCCTTTCGGACTCTCGGCATGGGCTACGTACGAATACGACAAATACTGGTACATGCTCAAGGTGCCTCAACCCGGCGAGGACGGTCTGTTGCCCCCCGAGGGTCAGAACCTGACGCCGCTGCCCGAAGGCGTTCAGGCCAATCCGTCGGCCAAGCGCAACCGGCTCTGGATCAGCGGCCGCATCGAAAAACAGAAAGGCAAAATCCTTAAATATTTCGCCGACGCAAAATTCGGCCTGTTAGGCGATGCAATCGGCGACATGGACATACGGGGCCGAATCACCACCCGATTCCGTCTCGGCAAGGATACTGTTGAAATAGGCGCACACGGCTTCTTCAAGAATCTGGAGCCGGACTGGACACTGAAGCATTATTCAGGCAATCATTTCGTCTGGGACAATAATTTCGGTAAGATACGCAAGTTCCGCGTAGGAGGCCATCTGCATATTCCATGGACTAAGACCGACATATCGGCTGACTTCGAGAACGTGCAGAACATGGTGTATTTCAATGCCGCCGGCGTACCCGAGCAGTTCGGAGGCCACGTACAGGTGCTTTCGTTACGCCTCGACCAGAAGCTGAAGTTCGGCATCTGGAACTGGAACAACCGCATCACCTACCAGATGTCGTCGGACAGCAAGCGCCTGCCGCTGCCCGTGCTGACTGTTTACAGCAATATGTTCCTGCAGTTCAAGATTGCCAGGGTGCTGCACGTGCAGTTCGGCGTTGACTGCGACTACTACACCAAGTATCGCGGCATGATGTATCAGTCGGCCACCATGTCCTTCCACGTGCAGGGCGACTCCCCCACATGGGTAGGCAACTACGCCTTCTGCAACGCATATCTGAATTTCAAGCTGTCGAAGACCCGCTTTTTCGTGCTATGCAGCCACGTGAATCAGAACTGGTTCGGCCGCAATTACTTCTCGATGCCCGGCTATCCCGTCAATCCCCGCGAATTCCGCTTCGGCCTCTCCGTCGACTTCGCCAACTGAACCGCGGAAACAAAAAGACAGAAGGAACAGTAGAAACATAAGGAACAAAAAGACACAGGGCGCTATGCTCTGTGTCTTTTATATTACCGGTGTCTTCCGGTGGTTTCAGGCGTTATCAGGAGGTTTGGTTCCGGGTTGTAGCTTCAGCTACAGCATTTTTACTTCAACACTCCCAACTTCTTGCCCACCTTGATGAAGGCGTTGATGGCGCGGTCCAGCTGCTCGCGGTTGTGCGCCGCGCTGAGCTGCACACGGATGCGGGCCTCTCCCTTCGGTACGACGGGATAGTAGAATCCCGTCACATAGATGCCCTCTTTCTGCATCTCGGCGGCAAAATCCTGGCTCAGCTTCGCGTCATACAGCATCACGGCACAGATGGCGCTCTGTGTCGGCTTGATGTCGAAGCCGGCCTCCAGCATCTTGGTGCGGAAATACTCCACATTGCCCATCAGACGGTCGTGCAACTCGTCGCTCTCGTCCAGCATCCTGAACATCTCCAGACTGGCGCCCACAATTGCCGGAGCCACCGAATTGGAGAACAGATAGGGACGCGAACGCTGACGCAGCATGTCTATGATTTCCTTCGGACCTGTAGTGAATCCACCCATGGCACCGCCGAACGACTTGCCTAACGTACCGGTGAAGATGTCAATCTTGCCGTATGCGTCGAATTTCTCGGCCACGCCGCGGCCACGCTTGCCGACAACGCCGGCCGAATGGCTTTCGTCCACCATCACCAATGCGTCGTATTTCTCGGCCAGTTCGCATATCTTGTCCATCGGAGCCACGTTGCCGTCCATCGAGAACACGCCGTCGGTGGCGATGATGCGGTAACGACAGCTCTGGGCCTCCTGCAGGCAGCGCTCCAGGTCGGCCATGTCGGCGTTCTTGTAGCGGAAACGCTTGGCCTTGCACAGACGCACGCCGTCGATAATGGAAGCGTGGTTCAGCGCGTCGCTGATGATGGCGTCCTCCTCGGTGAACAACGGTTCGAACAGACCGCCGTTGGCATCGAAACATGCCGCATACAGTATGGTATCCTCGGTCTTGAAGTATCGGCTTATGGCCGCCTCCAGTTCCTTGTGCAGATCCTGCGTGCCGCAGATAAAGCGTACGGAGCTCATGCCGTAGCCGCGGGCGTCCATCGCTTTTTTCGCAGCCTCTATCAGACGGCTGTTGTCCGACAGACCTAAGTAATTGTTGGCGCAGAAGTTCAGGACTTCCCCCTTACCTTCGGCCGTCTCGACTTCGATGTCACTGCTCTGCGGAGTCACGATGATCCGCTCGTTCTTGTAGAGACCTGCCTCTTTGATGCCGGCAAGCTCCTGCTCAAGATGCTTCTTGAATCCTGTGTACATGATATCAGTATTTGGTTGTTTTTCTATCGTTGTATCGCACCGCGCCGTTGATTCGCAGTGCACTTTCAAAATTACTAAATATTTTTTGATTGTATCTAATTTTTTTTGATTATTTTTGCATTGTGAAATCCGCGAGGGGTTTCATGCATGAATAGCAGTATATCTAATACGACAAAGGATGAAGAACATTCTTGTGATTGGAGGCACGGGGCAGATAGGCTCTGAACTCACGATGAAATTACGCGGCATATATGGCGACGGCCATGTGGTGTGCGGCTATATTCCCAATGCGGCTCCGAAAGGCGAACTGCTGGAAAGCGGACCCGCGGAAATCGTAGACATAACCGATGCGCGACAGATAGCCGATGTTGTGAAGAAGCACGACATCGACAGCATCTATAACCTGGCGGCCCTGCTTTCGGCCGTGGCCGAAGCCCGTCCGCAGCTGGCCTGGAACATCGGTGTCAACGGCCTGTACAATGCCCTCGAGGTGTCGCGCGAACATAACTGCGCACTCTTTACCCCGAGTTCCATCGGATCGTTCGGCCTCTCCACTCCCCACGTCAAGACTCCGCAGGACACCGTGCAGCGGCCCCAGACCATCTACGGCGTGACCAAAGTGACCGGCGAACTCCTCTCCGACTACTATGCCAAGCGTTTCGGCGTCGACACCCGCTCGGTACGCTTCCCTGGCCTGATTTCCTACACTACGCCTCCCGGCGGTGGCACCACGGACTATGCCGTTGACATCTACTATTCTGCCGTCAAGGGCGAGACTTTCAAATGCCCCCTCAAGCCCGGCACGTTCATGGACATGATGTATATGCCCGACGCCCTGCGCGCGGCTGTGGAAATCATGGAAGCCGACCCGTCGCGCCTGGTGCACAGGAACTCGTTCAACATCGCCTCCATGAGCTTCGATCCGGAGATAATCTACAACAAGATCAAGGAATACATTCCCGACTTCAGGATGGAATACGAGTTGGATCCGCTGCGTCAGTCCATAGCCGACTCATGGCCCGACTCGCTCGACGACACATGCGCCCGCACCGAATGGGACTGGATGCCCGAATACGACCTGGACGCAATGTCGCAGGACATGATCAAGAACTTACGCGTTAAGCTCTTGGGCTGACATCCCAGTCATACCGACAAATTCAAGGAACTGTTTGAATTTCACTCAGCAGTAAATTCAGACAGTTCCATTTTTTATAAAACAACAGTAATATTATGAAAAAAGACTTGCTATTGACGCTGGGCATGACGGTCGCGCTTATGGCCGGAGCCGCCGAAATCAGTCCGGAACAGGCCCTGCAGCGCGCCATGGACGCCGCGTCCCGCGGTGCTTCAACCAAGAGTCTGACATTGAACCGGAAACCGGGACAGGCCCACAAGCTCAGCTACGTGATGAACTACACACAGAATCCCACGCAGGCCGCCGTGTACGTATTCTCGGCGCCCGGCGACCAGGGTTATCTTGTGTCGCCGGCTGACGACCGCTTCCCGGCCCTGTTGGGTTACAGCGACACCGGCCGCATCGACGCCGACAACATCCCGCCGCAGATGCAATGGTGGCTGTCCGAGTACGCCCGCGAGATGGACTACGCCATCCGCAACGGCCTGGCCACGAACCAGCCGGAGAACGTACAGATGGCTGGAATGGTGCCTGCCAACACTATGGCAAAGGCACCGCGCACACCTATTGAGCCTCTGCTTGAAACCAAATACAACCAAGGCGAACCGTACAACAATCAGTGCCCGGTAATAAATTATGCCAATGGAAGTGAATGGGGTCGAGCTGTGACCGGTTGTGTAGCCACCGCCATGGCACAGATGATGCGCTATTGGAAATATCCCGCTACCGGACAGGGATCACATTCCTATATATGCGAGCCAAACGGAGGACAGTCATTCACCGAGTCAATGGACTTCTCTACTGTCACGTTCGACTGGGACAATATGCTGCCTGTATATACATCCGGCAACTATACCGACACCCAGGCCGACGCAGTGGCGCTTCTGATGCATGCCTGCGGCGTATCTGTAGATATGGGGTACACTCCGAACGAGAGCGGTGCCAGCTCCCAGGCTGTTCCGGTGGCCCTTGAACGTTATTTCAAGTACGATTCTTCCATAGCGTATGTATCCCGCACGCTGTTCAGCAACGCCGAATGGGAGCAACTGGTCTATAACGAACTGGCAGCATCACGGCCTGTGCAGGTCAGCGGCAAGGGCTCGCAAGGCGGTCACGCTTTTGTATGCGACGGCTATCAGGGCGACCATTATTTCCATTTCAACTGGGGATGGGGAGGCACGAGCGACGGTTATTTCATGTTCTGCGCCCTGAATCCCGGCACTCTGGGTATCGGAGGTGGAGCCGGTGGTTTCAATTATAATCAAGGAGTAATATATAATGTCTTTCCTCCCGGCCAGGGCACTCCGCAGAGTATCGACATGCCGAATCCCGTCGTGGTGTGCAACGGAGATTTCACGTATGGCGTGAAGTCAGGCTACGAAAGCTTGGGAAATGTATTCTACCCGGCCTACGACGGTGGTTTCGAGGCATTCTACAACGCCGGCACCAAGGATTTCACAGGAAGCATGGGTATCGTTTTCGAAAACAGACAGACATCCGAGCAATATATAGGCGACACAAACGACTTCGCACACGATGTATTGCCGCCGGGATACGGCATCATTGCATTTGACCCAGCCCTTCCAGCCAATATTGCCGACGGCGAATACAAGGTATATCCGGCCTATCGCAACAACAACGACGAGACATGGACCATTATGCCGTCGGGTGACGGTTTCACCAACTATCTGTACATGACCATCAGCGACGGTGCCATTGCCTCGGTCGCCACTCCGGAAGCCGATCCCGAGACCTTGCCCGTACTGATGACCTCATATTTCTCCACCGCAGGCAATTTGGCCCGGAACAATCAGATTTATTGCGACATGGCGTTCATGAATGTTTCCGACAGGGATTATGCCGGCAATCTTTCGATGGTAGCCCGCAACTCCGCAGGCGATGAAACCACAATGCTTGAATTCAGCCAGGCTCTGCCGGCCGACATCTGTCTGGCATCATCGGGCAACATAACACTGACTCTCGCTCCCGGCGACTATGATGTATATTTCAAGGACGACTACGGCCGCAAACTCGCCGGCACGTATCCGATTACCGTCGTAGAGGGTGAAACGCAACAGCCCCTCGACGTGCCGTGCGAGATGTACGGAATGTCACCTACCAAATTCGAACCGTCTGATATTGCCAATATGTTTGAAACATATTGGAGACTCGGATCAGACTATCCGAACGGGTTGCTTATAGGATGGAGATTTGAACTGACTGATTCACAGGGAATCACAAAATACAGCTCCCCGACATACGAGTATTATAATCTGGGCGCTCCCGGCAACTACAGAATCATTACAGATGATTTCATTCCGAATTTCGGCATAGGCGCATATACTATGACAGTCAAAGCGCATACATTAATTAACAATGAAGTAAGTGCTGAATACGACGCCTGCCGTCCCTTCCCTGTCATCATCGCTCCTATCGTCGAGACAATCACGCTGGACCAAAACTGCGAGCTGGCAATAAACGAGACAAAGGCTTTGACATACTCGGTCACACCGGCATCGGCTGGCAGCCTGCTGCAATGGACCAGCAGCAATCCCGACGTAGTGACGGTTGATGCACAAGGCAACGCGACCGGTAAGAAAGCCGGAACGGCGACGGTTACAGTCTGCTCTCCCAACGGCCGCTACGGCATCTGCGAAGTAACTGTGAAACAGACGACGGGCATCGATACACCCGTAAACGATGCAGCCGTCCGCGCCGTCTACACCACACAGGGCATCCGCGTGCTTCACAATGCCACAGCCAAGGATTTGAACAGTCTGCCCGGCGGCATCTACATCGTCATCACCGATAAAGGCACGTACAAGACCACACTTAACCGTTAATGTCCGTTAGTTAATATCTGTTAATAGATATACCAATACATTATAAAACCCGAAACCGTTTTGCGGTTTCGGGTTTTTTTTGTTTAATTTTGCACCGTTTTGGGCGGGATAAGCTCCGCCCGGACTAACCAACGTCTTCTCAAAGCAAATGACAACCGAAGAATACAGAACGAATCTGTTACAACTCATTTATCCCGTATTGGTGAAAAAGGGCGCCAAGAACATGACCATGGATTCCGTGGCCAAGAGCCTTTCCATATCCAAGCGTACCCTTTACGAGATATTCGGCAGCAAGGAGCAGCTGATTTGCGAAGCCCTGTCGCTGATACACGTCAATTACAGGAAACGCCTGCTCTACCTGACCCGCGACGCCGAAAACATGATGGAACACATGGTGATAGTGCTGCGCATACATCAGGAAGCCATGCGGGAATTCGGCATAGATTTCTTCAAGGACATGGACGAGAGCTATTCGCAGTTGCGTCCCTATTTTGAAAAGAACGTGAAACGCTCGATGGAGGACATGATGCAGGTGTTCAACACAGGCATAGAGCAAGGAGTGTTCCGGCCCAACATCAACTACCGCATCATAATCCGTCTGTTCATGATCCAGATGGAGTCCCTGAAACGCATGGAGGAAAACTTCCCGCCCGACGTTACCCTCCTGGAGGCTTACGAGACGGTCAGCACGGCCTTGCTGCGCAGCATAGCCACACCCGAGGGACTCAGAATCCTCGAGGAAATAGGCCGCTCGCACAAGCTGGACGCGATATCCTGTCACGACATAACAACATTTTAATCGAGATATATGAAAATCAGCAAACTGACGGCATTACCCTTGTTAATGTTTGCATGCACCCTTCCGGGCACGGCCAACGACACCGTCAGGCTGTCGCGCCAGGAATGCGTGTCGATTGCCCTGCAGGACAATCCCACCATCCGCGTGGCCGACCTGGAAGTGAAACGCATGGACTACAGCAAGCGCGAGACGCTTGCAAGCGTGTTTCCCAACATCGATTTTTCGGGAGCCTACCAGAGAACCATCAAACTGCAGACCATCTCCATGAACATGGGTGGCCAGAGCCAGCAGTTCAAGATGGGTACCGACAACAACTGGAACTTCGGGTTCTCGGCCTCGATGCCCCTTGTCAACGCCCAGCTTTGGAAGTCCATTCAGATCAGCGACACACAGATACTTTCGGCCCTGGAGGATGCGCGCGCCTCACGCCTGGACCTCGTGAACAACATCAACAAGGCGTACTACGCCCTGATGCTTGCCGACGCGTCGCGCAACGTGATAAAGGCCAACTACGACATAGCCAAAATGAACGCCGACATCTACCAGAAGCAGTTCGAGCAGGGCACGGCGTCGGAATATGACGTGCTGCGCAGCTCGGTCCAGGTGTCGAACGTGGAGCCGGAACTGCTGCAGGCCGACATCGCCGTGAAACAGGCGTCGCTGATGCTGAAGATCCTGATGGGTATGGACCATGAGGTGACCGTGATGCCCAATATCACCCTGAAGGACATGCAGCGTGAGATGTACGGATATCACCTCGGCACGGAACGCGACCTGTCGCAGAACACATCGCTGCGCACACTCGACATCCAGACCAAGATGCTGAAACAAAGCCTTACGGCCAAGAAATTCGCGTGGATTCCAACTCTTGGCATCAGCTACAACATGAACTGGAACGCCATGAGCAGCGGCAACGCGCTGAAAAACCAGCAGTTCAATCCATACAGCAACGTCGGAATCGCCCTGCAGGTGCCTATCTTCAACGGATTAGGTCGTCTCAACGCCGTGAAGCAGGCCCAGGTGCAGGTGAAGGAAATGACATTCCAGCGCGAAAACCTGGTGAACAACCTGAACATGCAGGTGGACCTGGCGCTGGACAACCTGAACAAGCAGGTGAAACAGATCTCCAGCTCCGAACAGGGTATGAAACAGGCACAGAAGGCATACGACATCATGCAGAAAAGCTTCGAGATCGGAGCCGCTACTTATCTTAACCTCCGCGACGCGGAAGTGGCCAACACCTCGGCACAGCTTTCGTACCTTCAGGCCATTTACAATTACCTCGTCTCCACTTCCGAGCTTGACACCCTGCTCGGCAAGGAGGATGCTCTGGGCATAACCACTTATAAATCCGCAAACTAAACGTCACATGAAAAAGTATATATCGATAGCCGCCGTCGCGCTGACGGGTGTAATGGCAGTGTCCTGCTCCGGCAACAAGGAGAAGGCTGACAATGCCGCCGACAAACAGGAAACAGTACCGACAGTCAAGGTAGAGACCGTCCATTCACAGATTGTGGACCAGGTAGGCCAGTACACCGCTACCGTCGAACCGGAACTTATCAACAACATTTCCAGCTCGATGCCCACCCGCATCAAGCAGATACTGGTGGACGAGGGTCAGCGCGTGTCGGCCGGACAGCGTGTCGTGGTGCTTGACGACGTCAACACCGTAAGCTACGAGGCCCAGGTGGACAACGCCCGCGCCAACCTGAAGAACGTGCAGCTGAACTACGACCGAGCCGTAGAGCTGTTCAAGATAGGCGGAGGCACCAAGCAGCAGGTGGACCAGATGGAAATCCAGCTGATCAATGCCAAAAACGCGCTGACCACAGCCGAACGCACCCTACGCAACGTGCGCGAAAACACCGTGCTCACCTCCCCCATCTCGGGCGTAGTGACCGCACGCAACTACGATCCGGGCGACCTGACGGCCCAGCTGCCTATCCTTACGGTTGCCCGCGTCCAGCCCCTTAAGGTCGTCATCAACGTTTCGGAAAGCGACCTTCCCAAGGTGCGCAAGGGTATGCCGGCCTTGATTAAGTTCGATACATACGGCGACGAGGAATTCCAGGGCACCGTCACCACCGTAATGCCCACCGTCGACGCCCAGAGCCGCACGTTCGGCGTGGAAGTCACGATGCCCAACGCCAACGGAAAGATCCTGCCCGGCATGTTCGGACGCGTCAGCCTCAACCTCGGCAAAGCCGACCGCGTCGTGGTGCCCGACAAGGCCGTGGTGAAGCAGACCGGTTCCGGCAACCATTACGTATATGTATATAATTCCGACGGCACCGTGTCGTACAATAAGGTTGAACTCGGCCTGCGTCTGGGCGACACCTACGAGCTTATCTCGGGTGTGGAGTCCGGCGCGCAGGTAGTGACCGTGGGCCAGGCCCGCCTCGCCAACGGAGCCAAAGTCAAGTTAGCTAAATAATCGCAACCATGAGTCTGTACAGTTCCGCTGTAAAGCGCCCCATAACCACGCTGCTTTGCTTCGTGACGGTCCTGATCCTCGGACTGTTCTCGCTGGCAAAGCTGCCTATCGACCTGTATCCCGACATCGACACCAACACCATCATGGTCATAACCATGTATCCCGGTGCCAGCGCCAAGGATATAGAGCAGAACGTGACAAAGCCCCTGGAGAACACGCTGAACTCCGTGGAGCACCTGAAACACGTCACCTCAACCAGCCGTGAGAACACTTCTGTCATAACCCTTGAGTTCGAATACGGCTACGACATAGACGTGCTCACAAACGACGTCCGCGACAAACTGGACATGGTGGAATCGTCGCTTCCCGACGATGCGATGAACCCCATTATCTTCAAGTTCTCGACCGACATGATTCCTATCTGTCTGCTTTCGGTGCAGGCCAACGAATCGATGCCCGGTCTGTACAAGATCCTGGACGAGAACCTGGCCAACCCCCTGGCCCGTATCGACGGTGTCGGAACCGTGTCCATTTCCGGTGCGCCGAAACGTGAGATACACGTCTACATCGACCCCAACCGCCTGGAGGCATACAACCTCTCCGTGGAGCAGATCTCGGCCATCATCGGCAACGAGAACCGCAACATCCCGGGCGGTTCGTTCGACATCGGCTCCAACACCTACGCGCTGCGCGTGCAGGGCGAGTTCGAGGAATCGTCGCAGCTGGCCGACCTGCCGGTAGGCTCGTATCAGGGCAAGACCGTCTACCTGAAGGATGTGGCCCGCATAGCCGACACCGTCGAGGAGCGCACCCAGCACACCTACAACAACGGCAAGGAAGGCGCCATGATCGTGATCCAGAAACAGTCGGGAGCAAACTCCGTGGAGATTTCCGATAAGGTCAAGGAGATGCTGCCTAAACTGCAGAAGAACCTTCCCTCCGACATCAAGATCGGCGTGATCGTCGACACTTCGGACAACATCCGCAACACCATCGCCTCTCTGGTGGAGACCGTGCTGTACGCCCTGCTGTTCGTCATGATCGTGGTGTTCCTGTTCTTAGGACGCTGGCGCGCCACAATGATCATCGTCATTACCATCCCTGTGTCTCTGATCGCTTCGTTCATATATCTGTTTGCCACGGGCAACTCTCTTAACATCGTCTCGCTCTCGGCTTTGTCCATATCCATCGGTATGGTGGTGGACGACGCCATCGTGGTGCTGGAAAACGTCACCACGCATATCGAACGAGGATCCGACCCGAAGCAGGCGGCCGTGCACGGCACCAACGAGGTGGCCATCTCTGTTATCGCATCTACGCTGACCCTTATCGCGGTGTTCTTCCCGCTCACCATGGTCACCGGCATGACCGGCGTCCTGTTCCGTCAGTTGGGATGGATGGTGACGATCATGATGATTATCTCCACCACCTGCGCCCTTTCGCTCACCCCTATGCTCTGCAGCCAGTGGCTCCGCCTGCGTCCCAAGACCAAGGCCGAGAAGAACCCGAAGAAGAACTGGTACATATACATCGAACGCGCGCTTGACAGCTTCGACGCATGGTATGCCCGCGTGCTGGGCCGCGTGGTTTCGCACCGCGCAGTCACCATCATGGTCTGCCTCGGCATATTCATAGGCTCCATATTCCTCATGAAGTTCGTGGGTACTGAGTTCTTCCCCACATCCGACAACTCGCGTATCGGCGTCAGCCTCGAGCTCCCCATCGGATCGCGGGTGGAACAGGCTTACGAATCCACCTCGCGCCTCGACTCTCTGTGGCGAGCCAAATACCCGGAAATCTTGGTGTCCAACTTCACCGTCGGTCCCGCAAGCTCCGACAACACATTCGCCTCGCTGTCCGACAACGGCCCGCACATCATCTCGATGAACGTGCGCCTCACCAATCCCACCGAGCGTAAGCGCACCATCACCCAGATAGCCGAGGACATGCGTAAGGATATCGAAACGCAATTCCCCGAGTTCAAGAAGGCCCAGGTGAATGTGGGCGGCGGACGCGGTCAGTCCATGGGTGGCCAGTCCACGGTAGACTTCGAGATCTACGGTTACGACTTCGAGGAGACCGACTCCGTGGCACAGCAGCTGAAAGGCGCGCTGGCCGGCATCGAGGGTACCGCCGACGTCACTATCTCCCGTTCCGACTATCAGCCGGAATATCAGGTGGACTTCGACCGCGAGAAACTGGCCATGTACGGCATCAACCTGTCGACGGCCGCGTACTATCTGCGTAACCGCGTCAACGGTGCCACTTCCACGCAGTTCCGCGAGGACGGCGAGGAGTATGATGTCAAGGTGATGTACGCTCCTGAGTTCCGTACCCGCATCGAGGATCTGGAGAACATCATGATATACTCCAGTACCGGTCAGGGTGTCCGTCTCAAGGAACTTGGAAAGGTTGTGGAACGTTCCACACCTCCCACCATCGAGCGTAAGGACCGCGAGCGTGTCGTTACCGTCTCGGCGGTAGTGGACGGCCGCGCCCTCGGCGACGTCGTGGCCGACGCACAGGCGGCAATCGACAACATGCACCTGCCCGCAAACATCTCGATCGAGATAGCCGGTTCCTACGAGGACCAGCAGGATTCGTTCTCCGACCTGTTGATGCTCGGTGTGCTGATCATCATCCTGGTGTACATCGTAATGGCGGCCCAGTTCGAATCGTTCACCTATCCCGGCATCATCATGACCTCGCTGCTGTTCGCTTTCTCCGGTGTATTCCTCATACTGTGGCTCACCGGTCACACGCTGAACATCATGTCCATGATCGGAGCCATCATGCTGATCGGTATCGTGGTGAAGAACGGTATCGTGCTCATAGACTACATCACGCTGAACCGCGAGCGAGGCATGTCGATACGCAAGGCCGTGATAGACGGCGGCCGTTCGCGTCTGCGTCCTGTAGTCATGACAACGCTCACCACCATCCTCGGTATGGTGCCTATGGCAATGGGTACCGGCGAGGGTTCCGAGATGTGGAGGCCCATGGGTACGGCCGTGATCGGCGGTCTGACATTCTCCACCTGCCTTACGCTGCTGTTCGTGCCCGTGCTGTACTGCGTATTCGCCGGCAACGGCATCAAGAACCAGCGCCGCAAGCACCGCAAGATGCTGGCTCAGGCATCGTTCCGTAAAAAAATATAAACGCCAGGGCGGTGGATTTTCGAGGTAATTTATTCGGTCTCAGAGGGAGCAG
>OIGD01001711.1_pt1 | contig 19557 bp, 15 predicted proteins | sample 1582211 | NCBI WGS metagenome assembly OIGD01 (sample SAMN04414078, study PRJEB24778) | human gut metagenome | material: faecal | host: Homo sapiens
TGCCGCAGCCTGTCTGCCCCTGAACTTGTGCGGGTTTGCATGACGGTGCTGCCGGAGGTGAAGACCGACCTGCCAACCGGCGCTGCGTTGCGTCTGGCGCTGTCGCTTTTGCGCGCGGAGGCGCCCGTGATGACGGCAGAAACCGCGCCGGGCGAAGCCGCAAAGGGCGTCAGCGGGGCTTGGTATTATATTCTTTGCCGGGCAGAGATGACCCGGGCGCTGTCCCGGTGGTCGGGCGAAGCGGCGGTCTCCTTTGACCCGGACCGGCTGTTTGACCGCCCCGGCAATCCGGAATTTCACAGAATCTATACGGCACCCGCTGCGGTGCCATCAGGAGGTATCGAATATGGAAGAAATCAAAACGGAAGTGCTCCCGACGCTGGTCGGTGCCTCTCCGGAGGAATTGGCGCACGCGATTTTTGACGTGCTGGATGCGAAAAAGGCGAAGGACATCAAGGTCCTGCACGTGCGGGAGCAGACCGTGCTTGCCGACTACTTTGTCGTCTGCACGGGACTTTCGAACACGCAGATCAAGGCACTTGGCGGCGAGGTGGAATACAAGCTTGGGCTGCGCGGCGTGGACCCGCAGCACTTTGAGGGCAGAGACAACAATAACTGGGTGGTGCTGGACTACGGAACGGTGATCCTGCACATCTTCAGCCGCGAGTCGCGGGAGTTCTATAAGCTGGAAAAGCTGTACGGCGATGCGGAGGAGACGCACTTCACAAGCATTGACGAGAAAGCGGAGCAGGAGGAAAAGGCGAAGCAATGAAATACAACTTTAAAGAGATTGAACCGAAATGGCAAAAGAAATGGGAGGACGCCGACATCTTCCATGCCGAGGACAACAGCAAGAAACCGAAATATTACACATTGGTCGAGTTCCCGTATCCTTCGGGCGCGGGCATGCACGTCGGGCACATCAAAGCATACTCCGGGCTGGAGGTTGTCTCCCGCAAGCGGCGGATGCAGGGCTACAATGTCCTGTTTCCGATCGGCTTTGACGCATACGGACTGCCGACCGAGAACTACGCCATTAAGACCGGTATCCATCCGCGTCAGGTGACCGACAGGAACATCGCAAAATTCACCTCGCAGCTCAAGCGGGTCGGTTTTTCCTTTGACTGGGACCGCGTAATCGACACGACCGAGGAGGACTACTACCGCTGGACGCAGTGGATTTTCCTGAAGATGTTCGAAAAGGGCTTGGTCTTCCGTGACACGGCGCTGGTCAACTACTGCCCGTCCTGCAAGGTTGTGCTGTCGAACGAGGATTCGCAGGGGGGACGCTGCGACATCTGCCACAGCGAGATTGTGCAGAAGTCGAAGACCGTCTGGTATCTGCGCATCACCGAATATGCCGATCGCCTGCTCAAGGGGTTGGACGAAGTGGACTATCTGCCGAATATCAAGCAGCAGCAGGTCAACTGGATTGGCAAGTCGACCGGTGCTTATGTCAATTTCGGTCTTTCCGGCGGGGAGGACAAGCTCCGCATCTACACCACGCGCCCGGATACGCTGTTCGGCGTGACCTTTATGGTCATCGCGCCCGAACATCCGGTCATTGAGAAATACCGCGACCGCATCACGAACATTGCGGCGCTGGATGCTTACCGCGAGGAATGCGCCAAGAAGACCGAATTTGAGCGGACGCAGCTGGCCAAAGAGAAGACCGGCGTGCGCATTGAAGGGCTGTCGGCAATCAACCCGGTGTCGGGCAAGGAGATTCCGATTTACATTTCGGACTATGTAATGATGGGCTACGGAACCGGCGCAATCATGGCGGTTCCGGCGCATGACGAGCGTGACTGGGCGTTTGCAAAGAAGTTCGGCATCGACATTGTGGAGGTAATCAAAGGCGGCGACGTGAGCCAGGCTGCATATGCAGGCGACGGTGAGATGGTCAACTCGGATTTCCTCAACGGTTATACCAACAAGAAGGATTCCATCGCGCGGATGCTGGAGTATCTGACCGAGAACGGCATCGGCGAGGCGGGCGTGCAGTATAAAATGAAGGACTGGGCGTTTAACCGCCAGCGCTACTGGGGCGAGCCGATTCCGATTGTGCATTGCCCGAAGTGCGGCATGGTTCCGGTCCCTTACGACCAGCTGCCTCTGAAACTGCCGAAGATCGACAATTTTGAGCCGGGCGAGGGTGGCGAAAGCCCGCTGGCAAAGATTGCGTCCTTTGTCAACTGCAAGTGCCCGAAGTGCGGCGGCGACGCCAAGCGGGAGACCGACACCATGCCGCAGTGGGCTGGTTCGTCGTGGTATTTCCTGCGCTATATCGACCCGCACAACACGGAAGCGCTTGCCGACCCGGAAAAACTGAAATACTGGATGCCGGTGGATTGGTACAACGGCGGCATGGAGCACGTGACGCGGCACATGATCTATTCGCGCTTCTGGCATAAGTTCCTCTACGACATCGGCGTGGTCCCGTGCGACGAGCCGTATGCAAAGCGGACGGCGCAGGGTCTGATTCTGGGACCGGACGGCGAGAAGATGTCGAAGTCGAAGGGCAATGTGGTGGACCCGAACGACGTGGTGGACGTTTACGGCGCGGACGTGCTGCGGACGTATGTGCTCTTTATGGGCGACTACGCAAGTGCGGCACCGTGGAACGAAAGCTCGATGAAGGGCTGCAAGCGGTTCCTGGAGCGAATTGCCGACCTGACCGATCTGGTTCGTCCGGACGGCGGCAGCGCCAAGCTGGAAACCTCCTTCCACAAGACCGTCAAAAAGGTCTCCGAGGACATCGAGGAGCTGAAGTTCAACACCGCAATCGCCGCGATGATGAGCCTGCTGAATGAAATTTACGACACCGGCAGCCTGACGCGCGACGAGCTTTCGATGCTGGTCCGCCTGATCTGCCCGTTTGCCCCGCACCTGGCAGAGGAAATGTGGGAAGGGCTGGGCGAAACGGGCTTCTGCTCGCTGGCGCCCTGGCCGGAATGGGACGAAGGGAAGACCGTTGACAGTACGGTTGAGGTCGCAGTGCAGATCAACGGCAAGGTCCGCGCAACCGTGGAACTGCCCCTGAACTGCCCGAAGGACGAGGCGATTGCGCTGGCAAAGGCTGATGCCCGCGTGGCAGCGCAGATTGTCGGCAAGACGGTGGTCAAGGAGATCTCGGTTCCGAACAAGATCGTCAACATCGTTGTGAAATAAGATGCGGTATCAGGTCCTGATCCTCACCGCCGACTCTCTGTTCGGCAGAATGCTGCAGCTGGAATTTGAGGGCTGGCACCTGACGGCGGGGCTGGCGGCAGGGCTGACCGGGGAGTGCGCCGACGTTGCGGTTGTGGACCTGGACAGCGCGCCGGTCCCGCCGGAGGGAGACTGCGGCTATCTGATCGGTTTCAGCCGCCTTCCGGCACTCTCGGCAGACGAGGAGGCGCGGCGGTGCGCAATGATTCTGCGCCGCCCGTTCCGCATGTCGCTCCTGCGGCAGGAGGTTCTTTCCCATCTCGGTGCTGCGCTGCCGGAGCTACGGCAGGTTCGGCAGGCGCTAAGGTTCCTGACCCTGACGACGGATGGTGTACAGTATGGGGACCGTTCGGTTTCCCTGACACCGACCGAACGGGCGCTGACCGATGCGCTGCTGCAGGCGGGCGGCGAACCTGTTCCGCGCGCGACACTCGAGTCGCTTCTTCGCAAGCCGGGGAAGGGGAAACTGGAGGTCTATCTCTGCTCGGTCCGGCGAAAACTGCGGTCGACAGGGATTCCGGCAGAGCCCGAACCGGTGCGCGGTGTCGGTTACCGGCTGATTTTCCCGGAAAAAAGCTGAAAAGCCCTTGACATCATTTTCTTTGGATGGTATAATAAAGACAGAGCGGCTGTGCCGCTTGGCGGAGGATACAGTTTTATGGCAGAACGCAACATGCTTGCAATCGATCTGGGCGCGTCCAGCGGGCGCGGCATCGTCGGCTCCTTTAACGGCGAAAAGCTGACGCTGCGCGAAAACCATCGGTTTTCCAATGACCCGGTCAACCTTTGCGGCAGACTTTATTGGGATATTCTCAGAATCTTTCACGAAATCAAGCTCTCGATTCAGAAAACGGTTTTGGACGGGGACCGGGTTTCGTCAATCGGAATCGACACCTGGGGCGTGGATTACGGACTGCTGGACCGGAACGGGCGGCTGCTGTCCAATCCCGTTCATTACCGCGACATGCGCACGCAGAACGCGCAGGAGCTGGTCAGCAAGACCGTTCCTGCCGACGAACTGTACGGCACGGCGGGCATTCAGACACTGAATTTCAACACAATTTATCAGCTTGCCACCGAGCGCGCCGAAGCGCCCGAGCGGCTGGCGCTGGCAGAGCGGATGCTGAACATTCCGGACCTTTTGAACTATTTCCTGACCGGAAATCAGGCAAACGAGTATACGATTCTTTCTACGGGCGCGCTGCTTGATGCAAAGTCACGCGACTATGCCTGGGAGCTGCTTGACCGGCTCGGCATTCCGCGCCGGCTGTTCGGGAAGGTGACCGCGCCCGGCACCGATATGGGGACCCTTTTGCCGCAGGTGCAGAGCGAGACCGGCAAGACCGATGCGCATGTCCTGACGGTTGCGTCGCACGATACCGCAAGCGCGGTTATCGCGGTTCCGACCGAGGAGAAGGACTTCCTGTATATCAGTAGCGGGACCTGGTCGCTCATGGGCACCGAGCTTTCCCAGCCGCTGATCAGCCGCGAGAGCCAGGCGGCGAATTTTACCAACGAGGGCGGCGCCTGCGGCACAATCCGGTTCCTCAAGAACATTATGGGGCTTTGGGTCATTCAGGAGTCGCGTCGGCAATGGAAACGCGAGGGCAAGGATTACAGCTTTGCACAGATGGAAGCCTGGGCAAAGGAAAGCCCCGCCTTCCGCAGCCTGATTGACGTTGACGACCCCGATTTTGCATCGCCCGGCGATATGCCCGGGAAAATCCGCGCCTACTGCAAGCGCACCGGTCAGCCGGTGCCCGAGAGCGTGGGCGAGGTGGTGCGCTGCATTTACGAAAGTCTGGCGCTCAAGTACCGCTCGGTTGCCGAGCGCACGATGGCGCTGACGGGCAGACGCGCAAAGGTGATTCATGTTGTCGGCGGCGGGACCAAAGACCGGTTCCTGTCGCAGCTGACGGCGGATGCATGCGGGATTCCGGTCTGTGCCGGACCCGAAGAGGCAACCGCAATCGGCAACCTGATGCTGCAGCTGATGGCGGCGGGCGAGGTCGCAGACCTTCGCGACGCGCGCCGGGTCGTGGCGGCATCCTTTGAGACGAAGCAGTATCTTCCGACCGCTGACCGGAATATGTGGGACGAAGCATACGGCAGAATCTGTACACTTTATCGGTAATTCAGAAGGCGCAAGTCTTCTTTCCGGCGAAAACATACCCGCCGGGACCGTGTACGGATTTGCCGTGCGCGGGGTTCAGGGGCTATAAAAACGCTGCCGCCTGTCCGACGGGAGCGTGAGAAAAAACATATTTTGGAGGCATTTATGAAGGACAATCGTTGCGGAGAGCTTGGCGTGATCGGAATGAAGGGCTGCGAGAAATTCGCGTCTCAGGTGGACTACTACCTGCGGGATTGGCGCAGACACGGCGGGGACGGCACCTATGTAATCGCCGCCGACTGCCTGCGGTTCGGCTCCGGCGAGGGCAAAGCGGTTCTGCATGAGTCCATGCGCGGCAAGGACATTTTCATCATCTGTGATACCTTCAACTACGGCGTGACTTACAAGATGTACGGGATGACAGTTCCGATGGGGCCGGACGAGCACTACGCAGACCTCAAACGCATCATTGCGGCAATCGAGGGCAAGGCAAGACGCATTACGGTCATCATGCCGATGCTGTACGAGGGCAGACAGCACAAGCGCAGCGGCAGAGAGTCGCTTGACTGCGCGCTGATGCTGCAGGAGCTGGTACATATGGGTGTGTCGAATATTCTGACCTTCGACGCGCACGACCAGCGCATCTGCAACGCCATTCCGCTTGCAGGCTTTGACAACGTGCAGCCGACCTACCAGATGATCAAAGCGCTGGTGCGTGCGGTGCCGGACGTGCAGATTGACAAGGACCACACGGTTATCATCTCTCCCGATGAGGGCGCGATGTCGCGGTGCATGTACTATTCCTCGGTGCTGGGTCTGGACATCGGCATGTTCTATAAGCGCCGCAACTATTCGATCGTTGTCAACGGCAGAAACCCGATCGAGGCACATGAGTACCTCGGGCAGGACCTGCACGGCAAAGATGCAATCGTGGTGGATGATATGATTTCGTCCGGCGAATCCATGATCGATGTCTGCCGTCAGCTGAAGGAGAAGGGCGCAAACCGCGTCTTCTGCTTTGCAACCTTTGGTCTGTTCACCGACGGCTGCGAGAAATTCGACCAGGCGTATGACGAAAAGGTCTTTGATAAGGTCTTTACCACCAACCTGACCTACCGCCGCCCCGAGCTTGCCTCCAAGCCGTGGTATGTGGAAGTCAACATGTGCAAGTACGTTGCCTTTCTGATTGATACCCTGAACAACGATGAAACCATCAGCGCGCTGCTCAATCCGGTCAAGCGCATCAACACCCTGATGGACAAGCATCGCAGTGCCCAGGCATCGCAGATGAAGATCGAGTTTGAGGACCAGAACTGAATCGGTTTTATAAAAAGAGCGCCTGTTGGGGCACCTGCGATAAAGCAGGTGCCCCAAGCTTTTCTTATAACAACTAATAGTTGACATATTAGATGTTGACTTATGGAAAATATTGTGCTATAATAAAAGTACAAAATTGATACTTAAAGGAGGTGGACAAAATGACAAACTTAACACTGATAAAATCAATTGCCGTTTTGTCCGCAAACTAACTTATATTGTTGCGTCTTGACTTAATGCTCTTGATTTTATCGAGAGCATTTTATTTTTTAAGAAAGAGGTAGCAAAATGAAAGACATCGTTACAATTCAAATCAGCAAATTCTTAACAAACGAATATGTGGAACAAATTGCTCAAAATCAATGGAAAGCATTAACCCCACAGTTTACAAACCGATCGAGACAGTATATCTTCGACGAGCTTGTCAATAGCAACGATTGCTTTGGGGTAATTGCCACCACTGCAAAAAATCAAATTATCGGCAGAATTCATTGTGTGAGAAATGAAAACAATCCTCATCTTTGGTATTATGGTGACTTGTTTGTGATTCCGGAATACAGAAGAAGAGGAATAGCAAAACAAATGATTCACGCGGCGACAAATCACTTATCCGAAATGGGAGCAACAACACTTCGGTGTTATGTCAAGCCCGACAATATTCCAAGTCGCAACCTTCAAATGTCATTATGTTTTTCAGAAAAGCCATTTGAATCGTTTAATGATTTCATAAATAACGGTGAAATCATGTATGAATTAGACATTCCAAACTCTTTAACTATTATCCCGGCAACAAAAAATGAGGCATATTTTGTGAGAATTCTGTTTGCTCAAAACAAAGATATTTTGAATTTCGGAAACATATCTCTAAGCGAATGGAGGGAATTTCTTTCTGTCGAAGATCCGGATGAAAAGCATTTTTTAGTATGCAAGGGTGCAATGCCTATCGCTTACATGAAAATTAATGGATTGCTGAATACGGATATAGCCTGGGTATCGATGTTATTTGTTGCAAAAGATTTCCAACGCCAAGGAATTGGATCTTTTGCGCTGAATTATGCGGAGCAATATGTTAAGGGGCTCGGATTTAATACGATTAATATCCAAACCGATAAAGAAAATATTGCAGCCATAAATTGTTATTCCAATTCCGGATATCGAATTTATGAGCAAAATTCGAAAGTCAAGTTTAGTAAACTGCTATAAGTGCTTTTACCACCCATACGCGGGACTTCGCTTTTGTGTCCACAAAAGCAGTGCTTGTCAGGAAAATTGACAAGTCACATATGAACATATAAAAATGCTCATCACCTCCCGACAGTATGTAAAAGGAGTACGAACAAATCATCCGTACTCCTTTTGTGTTTCGGCAGGTAAAACCTGCTTTATGGAAGGCACCCCTTGGGGCACCTGCGATAAAGCCGGTGTCCCAAACGGTTTCATAACTTTTGACACAGTGTCGGTTGAATGCATATCTTCACGACATCGACATCACGGCGAAGGAAAAGGTGCGGTTGATCACCGCTCAGCTCGCCAAATCCCGTGGTATTGATGAAAATCTGAAAGCTGCCGATGCGCTTGAATGGGTGGCGTAGATGAATTCCTGTATGCTTACCGCCGAGGAAATCGTTATGCGTGAGGTCATCTACCGATAAAAAAACGGACGCTGTCTGAACAAGTAAGCGAATCATTAGACTCTTGCCTGCTGACAGCACCTTGAGCGAAGTGAATAACATTGAAGTCAACCGCACAAATAAGCACTCTGATAAACACAGCTGCCCGATCGTGAAAAGTCGGGTGGCTTTTGTTATGAAAGACATCTCTTTTGTACTGCGACGATTCCATTACGTGAAACAGAAAACAGAGAAGCCCGTATCGGTAATGGCTGATACGGGCTTGTCATAGTATTTTTCGGATTGCGCTGCTTCAGACCTTCCACCCGGCAGCCTGCTTACGCTCGACTACGAACCGACGGTAAAGTCCGTCCACGGTTATTCACACCTTGTACCTGTTTGAATTCTGTCATTTAAGAATTTTTAGGTGTTCCGTATGCTTTTATCCGTCTAGGATCGTGGTTGACCGGCTTACCTCTGTCGTTCGGAGATCCCGCCTGCTGGCGTCCCTGCGATGAACAGAAGCAAGCCGATCAATCACGATTTTCTGCATGATACTACCTGCGGACCACCCGCCCTCATCCGTCGCCTGCTGGCGAAAGTGCTTGATTCGTAATACGATTCCGGCTACACAAAAAGTTGTGTAACGCCCAAGACCTTCCCCTCAATGATTCCGAAAATAATACAACCCATCAAAGGTTTCGTTGGCGTATTCGGCGGGTGTCATCCAGTGGTCGTCAGAATCCTTCCAGGCGCCAAGGGCAGCATCGTAGTCGGCAACCGAGTAGCAGTAGCGGTCGCTGCCGCCGTAGTAGGTCAGGGATACATAGCGGCGGGGGACCAGGCTGCTCCCTTGCCAGGAATACGCCGTTGCGGTCTCCGTAATCACGTGATAGGTTTTTCCGGATGCGGTGTCGTATTCGGTCTGGTCCTCCCGGTTGAAGCCGAATACCAACTCCTGGCGCGCGTCAACTGCAAGGTTGGCTTTCTTTTCAAACTCCGCGCTGACCCGGTAGCTCCCGTCCGATTGCTGCAGGAAAACCTGTTCGATCGTCACATCGTCCTCGCTGGTGATGGCAAGAATCAGATCGTTCCTGCCGTCAAAATTGATGTCCAGAACGCGCAGACCGTAGGTCCCGCCGCGCTCACCGACGGTCCGGTCGGCATAGACCCGCTCCTGCCAAATTTCCTCGCCGTCAACGGAGACCGAGAGGTAGTTTGCCCGCCCGTTGCCGCCGAGCACCGAAACGGTCCGGTCCCCATCAGCAACCGAATAGAGCAGCTCCCGCTTTGCGCAGGAGGGGAGCGTCAGCAAAAGCGCCGCAAGCGCCAGGCACAGGCAGATTCGTCTTGTTTTCATCATCGTATCCTTTCTATGAAAAATCCCCCGCAGGGCGGGGGCAGCTTCGTCTGTAAGCCGGGTTCTGTCTTGAACGGTCATCAATCTCTGCGTTCCGTCGCCGAAACGCTCCGGGAGAACTCCCGTGCCGCCCCCGACGATATGCCGGACAAGCCGTCCTTGGGGTGTTGCTTCGGATAGGGTTTACAGCGGACTCATGTTACCATGAGAACGGGTGAGCTTTTACCTCGCCTTTCCATCCTTACCGCAAAAAGCGGCGGTTTCTTTCTGTTGCACTTTCCCGGCGGTTACCCGCGGCTGACGTTATCAGCTATCCTGTCCTGTGAAGCCCGGACTTTCCTCACGGTAATACCTTACGGCAACATACCGCGCGACCGTTCGGCGAAGCTGCATTTATTATACACCAAAAGGCGGATTTTGTCAAGTAAAAGTGGGAAAAGAATTGACAAACTTCTTTTTTTATGATATAATAAACAAACTTATAGACTGAAGGAGGCGAAGACGTTGATCTTTGGCAAACATATCAACCGATACTACCTGCGATACGCTGTGCCGCTGCTGTTGGGACTTGCGGCGCTGATTGCAGTGGACTGGTTTCAGTTGGAGATTCCGAAGCTGTACCGCATGGTTATCAACGGTATGAATGACGGCGTGGTGGAGCTGGACGGGGTGACGGTTCCGTTTGATACGGAGTTCCTGCTGCAAGAGATCTGCCTGCCGCTGTGCGTGGTCATCGGCGTGGTGGTCACCGGGCGGTTTCTGTGGCGTATCTGCATTTTCGGCTCGGCGATCCGGGTGGAGACCGACCTGCGCGGACGGATGTTTGACCGTTCCCGCGGGCTTTCCTGCCAGTTCTACCAGACCAACAAGGTCGGCAACCTGATGTCGCTTTACACCAGCGACCTGGAGACCGTGCAGGACTGTTTTGGCTCGGGGATTCTGATGCTGTTTGACGCCTGCTTTCAGGGCGGGCTTGCCGTCAGCCGGATGTGGGGCATGAACCGGATGCTGACGCTCCTGTCGCTGATTCCGATCGTGCTGCTGCTCGCAGGCGGCGCGGTGCTGGGGAAGTACCTGCAGAAAAAATGGGACCGCCGCCAGCAGGCGTATGCCGATCTTTCGGATTTCGTGCAGGAGAATTTCTCCGGCATTGCGGTCATCAAGGCGTTTGTCAAAGAATCGCTGGAGCTGATGGCGTTCCGGAAACTGAACAAGCGCAACGAGGTCACCAACGTCGATTACACCCGGCTGTCGGTCCTGCTGCGCATTCTCGTTACGCTGTTTGTCGAGTCGGTTGTCTGCGTAATCCTCGGCTACGGTGGCTATCTCGTCTGGGCAGGGACCTTCAACGCCGGGCAGCTGATGGAGTTCATCGGTTACTTTACGGCGGTCGTCTGGCCCGCTATGGCGGTGTCGGAACTGATTGAAATGCACTCGCGCGGAAAAGCATCGCTGGCGCGTATCGGGGAACTGCTGGACACCGAACCGGACGTGAAGGACGCGCCGGATGTGGCGCCGATTCCGGAGCCGGTCAGAGGAGAGATCACCTTCTCGCACCTGACCTTCCGCTATCCGGGCGGGGAGCGCGACGTACTGCGCGACATCAGCCTGACTATTCCGTCGGGCGAGCGTGTGGGTCTGGTCGGCAAGACCGGCGCGGGCAAGACGACCCTGGTCGATCTGTTGCTCCGCACCTACAACGTCCCGGACGGTACGGTCTTTCTCGACGGGCACGATGTCAACCGGATTCCGATTCACCAGGTCCGCGCGTCGGCGGCTTACGTCCCGCAGGACAATTTCCTGTTCAGCGACACCATTGCGAACAACATTGCGTTCGGCGTGGACCACCCGGACCGCGCGGCGGTGGAGCAGGCTGCGGTGCTGGCAGATGTGGACGGCAACATCCGGGAGTTCCGCGACGGCTACGACACGGTGCTTGGCGAATGGGGCGTGACCGTTTCGGGCGGTCAGCGGCAGCGCATTTCGATAGCCCGCGCGCTGATGAAGGACGCGCCGGTTCTGATTCTGGACGATTCGGTCTCGGCGGTTGACACCGACACCGAGCGCGTGATTCTGGATAACCTGCGCCGCACACGGGAAGGGAAGACCACCATTCTGATCGCGCACCGGATTTCCACGATTGAGCAGATGGACCGGATTGTGTTCCTGGAGGACGGCGAGCTGGTTGCCACGGGCACGCACACCGAGCTTTACCGGACCTGCCCTGCATACCGGCGGGCGGTCGACCTGCAAAAGCTGGAAGAGGAAGGAGGGGACTACGCCAATGCATGAGTATCTGCCGCTTCTGATTGTCGGCGCAACGGTCGGCACCTTTGCCGCAGTCTTCATTCTTGCCTACGCGCTGATGAAAAACAAAAAAGAGGCGATCGGCTTTGACCGGAAGATGAAGGATTCCGAAATCGTTCGCCGGCTGCTCCGCTACGCGCGGCCTTACTGGCTGAGCTTCGTTTCGGTCGGGCTTCTGATGCTGTTTTCGATTGCTTATGACATTGCGTCTCCGCTGCTGGTGGGCGAGATTGAGCGCCTGATTCAGAACCGGTTTGAGCTGTCGCGGCTGTGGGCATACATTGCGGTTTATGCGTCAATCCTGATTCTGTCGCTGGTCAGCACCTATTTTCAGTCGCTGATTCTGCAAAAGACCGGTCAGCGCATCCTTTCCGACCTGCGCGAGAGCCTGTTTCTGCACATTGAGGGGCTGTCGCACGGGCAGCTGAACGGCATTCCGGTCGGAACGCTGGTCACGCGCATGACCAACGACACGCAGGCGATTTCGCAGATGTTCACCAACATCATCGTAAACCTGGTCAAGAATGTGTTTGTGGTGTTCGGCGTGCTGGCGGCGATGCTGATTCTCAACTACGAACTGACGCTGATGATTCTCTGCTTTGTCCCGTTCATCGTGCTGTTTACGCTGATTTTCCGCAAATTCTCGCGCCGCGCGTATCGCCGCGTCAAAGACGGCACGACTTCCATCAACATCTTTCTTTCGGAGAACCTTTCCGGCATCAAGCTGACGCAGATTTTCAACCGCGAAGACGCGAAAATGGAGGAATTTGAAGAGCGGAGCCGCAAGCTGGGCAAAGCCAAGCAGCGGCAGATTCTGGTGTTCAGCATCTTCCGTCCGACGGTTTACATGCTTTACACGGCATCGATTCTCTGCCTGCTGTATCTCGGCGGCAGGGGGTACATCCGCAATCTGTCCTTCCTGGGGCAGGTCATCGATTCGGCGACCGTTGTGACCTTCTACATGTACATCTCCAAGTTTTTCAACCCGATTCAGAGCCTGGCAGAGCAGTTCAACTGGCTGCAGTCGGCGTTTGCGTCGGCAGAAAAGATTTTCCGCGTGTTTGACCTGCAGCCGGAGGTTGTGGACGCGCCGGACGCGGTTGACCCGGGCGAGCTGCGCGGCGAGATTGAATTTCGGCACGTGTGGTTCTCCTATCTGCCGGACGAATGGGTGCTGCGCGATGTCTCCTTCAAGGTAGAGGCGGGGCAGACCGTTGCGTTTGTCGGTGCAACCGGCGCCGGAAAGTCGACGATTCTGTCGCTTCTTTGCCGCAATTACGACATTCAGCGGGGTGAGATTCTGGTTGACGGGATTGACATCCGCAAAATCAAGCTCTCCGCGCTGCGCCGGCAGTTCGGGCAGATGCTGCAGAGTGTTTTCCTGTTCTCGGGGACGATTCGCTCCAATCTTGCCCTGCGCGACGAGCATTTTACCGACGCGGAGATTATGGAAGCCTGCCGGTATGTCAATGCAGACCGATTCATCTTGAAGCTGGATCACGGTTTGGACGAAGAGGTGCGCGAGCGGGGCAACAATTTTTCTGCCGGTCAGCGGCAGCTGTTGTCCTTTGCGCGGACGGTTTTGCACCGCCCCCGGGTTATGATTCTGGACGAAGCGACTGCAAATATCGACACCGAGACCGAGCAGCTGATTCAGGGTTCGTTGGAGCGGATGCGCAACATTGGCACGATGCTGATTGTCGCGCACCGGCTCTCGACCATCCAGCACGCCGACCGGATTATTCTGCTCTCGCACGGCGAAATCAAGGAGCAGGGCACGCACCAGGAACTCCTGCACCTTCGCGGTGCCTACTACAAACTCTACACCCTCCAGTTCAGCAAAGAACAGCTGCAACGCGCGTAGGGGGGAATTCGGGAGAAGACCTCGGGGCGCCGCCCCGAACCCCGCTTAGAACCTTCTTTCGGATGAAGGGAAAATTGGATTGCGGGCAATCCAATTTCTAAGAACTCCAAGAACTTCACCGCACAGGGCAACCGGACGCAGAACGTAAAGAATTTTTACGTGCTGCTAATCCGGTTGCCCTGTGCGCTGAAGTTTCGGGCTCTTAGAGCCCGCTCGGAAGGAGGCTCTATGCGGAATTTGAAGCGGAACCGCAAGGTTTCCCGCCTTCCGGTACCCCGCAGGGGCACCGGCGGGCGGGATTTTGCCGGTCACTGAATTGCCTGCATTCGCAAAAACAGCCCTCCTGCGTAACGGAAAGGCTGTTTTATCAGCGATTGGTTGTTTTCAAACAACCTTTTAAGTAAAAAATCAATCATAAGAACTGTTCTTGCTATGAATTCAGGCTCGAACAAGCCAGAATCAACCAAAAACTCACATGAAGTCTCTTTTACCCCTCGTTCCCTTTATGATTCCGCAGAATCCGTTCCGCAGAATTGATCAGCTTTTCGCGCAGCCATTCGGGTTCTTCAATGACAAAATCCGCGTTCAGCGTGAAGAGCGTTCCGACGAATTTTTCGACGCTGTGAAACTCGCAGTAGTAGCGGTTTTGCCCGGCGCGGGAGACGATATAGGGGGCGAGTTCGACTGCGGACAGGCGACCGGGCAGCGTCAGCGTTGCGGAATAAGGGATTTGCATCTGGATGATGGTCTCATCCGCTCCGTATTCCTCGCTGTTTTTCACGGCTGAAATTTCCGGGATATAGGATTCGTCGTTATCCGAGGTGATGACCATCGGCAGGGTATAGTCTGCGGTGTAGTAGAAGCCCCGGCGGGCGTTATTGTAGGCGATCGGCGCGCCGAGCTCCCGGCGCAGGTAGTCGATGTCCCGTTGTGCCTGCCGATGCGACATGCCGAAACGCTCTGCCATGCGCTGGGCGTTCGGGTAGCTTTTGGTCAGCAGCTTTTTATGGAGCCACTGAATCCTTGTGGATGCCGCCGTCATGAGTCGGACTCCTGTTTGTTGGCGGCTCCGCTCTCGCTGCTGTCTGCGGTCGGGTCGGTTGATTCCGGGGCATCGTTCAGGAGCGCGTAGAGACGCAGTGCCGCGGTCAGCGTACAGCCGAGGACCGCGAAGGCAGACGCGAGGTAGTCGGTTCCCTTGAGGATGCCGACGAAGTAGGCTGCCGGAACTGCGGGGATCGAAAGTGCGCCGGCTGCGACGGTACAGGAAAGCAGCATCAGGTAGGCGCGCGGGAGTGCGGTACCGAGTTGGTAGCGGATTTCTCCGGTGAAGGTAATCATTGCCGCGAGCAGCCCGAGCATGAGAACGACCTTGCATGGGGCATTCATTTCGAGCGACCGGTCAAAATAATGCGCGGCGCAAAGGAAGATCAGCGCGAAAATCGGTGTAAAGCCGAGCAGGACCGACAGGTTTCGCACGGATTCCTGCCGCAGGTCGCAGAAGGCGACCGTCAGCGCATAGGCGGTTGCGGCGAGGGAGAGAATCAGCGCGACGACCCGGGTCCAATCCAGCCCGTTGCGGACGGTTGAGATGCCGAGGAAGATTGCGCAGAACAGAAAGCCGACGGCGCTGGTCAGGGACGCGATCGGTGCGGGCAGCGAATCGGTTTTCAGGGTTTTGCGGGGGATGCGGACCGTGAGCACGGTCCCGGCGACGGCGGCAAGTGCAGCGAAGACACCGGCGATGACCGGCAGGACTGCGCCCCTGCGAAAGTAGTTGGTCTCCGGGGCGTCATACTGCGTGAAGAACGCAACGGTCATCAGGGCTGCCGCGAGCAGGGCAGGGACCAGGACGCAGAGGGGGAGGTATCGCCGCAGGCGCCCACCCGAAAGAGGCAGTGATTGATCCATATGGTTTCCTTCCTTATTTAGTTTAATATAGTTGCGCGGCAGGTGCTCTCGGCACCGCGCGTGTTTTTCGGCTGATATTAACTCTATTATATCGCAAAAATGTGAACGCAATGTTACAATCTGCAAAGAACCAAAAAGTTTTTCGGGGGGTGATGGTTTGGGGAAGACCTCGGGGCGCCGCCCCGAACCCCGCTTAGGGGCTTCTTTCGGAGAAGCCCCTAAGAACCCAAGAACTTCACCGCAAAGGGCAACCGGACGCAGAATATAAGGATTTTTTATGTGCTGTTGTCCGGTTGCCCTGTGCGGTGAAGTTGCGGGCTCTGGGAGCCCGCCCGGAAGAGGCTCTACGCGGGATTTGAAGCGGTGCCTCGGGGGTCCCGCCATTGCTTCGCTCGGCGGAGGATGGGCGGTGTTAAGGGTATGAGATGCGGCTTGTTCGCCTTGTAGGGAACGACCCATGTGTCGTTCCGCTTTTTTGATTGGCGTAGAGGAAATGCAGACATTCACTATCTGGACGGAAGCAAATTGTGTAAATTGTGCGATTTTCCCGAAAAAATAATCCGGCGCAAGCCCTCTTTCGCCTCAAAACCGGCAATTTCGAGTAAAAATTGTGTAAGATGTCTAAACAATCAAAAATAATACATGGAAAATTCTATGTTTAGACGGCAAAGTTCTGCTTGCAAAAACCGGGTTTTTCTGATATAATATAAAGGCTTGATATGCGATGAAACGAAAGGTTGCCTCTGCGGGACGCCGGAGAGGGGAATTTTCGTGGAGTATGTCCGTGAAAAACGGGCGAGAGGGTTGTCCGGATGCACAGAAGGCGCGAACGCGCGCCGGTTTCCGGTGTTGCTTTTTCTCCGGAATTTGTTCCTGTCAGATGCTGATGGCGGGGCAAACTCCGTATTTTCAGAGGAAACAGGAAACACACGGAACGGTGTTGAAGGAAATGCCCACCGAGGAAAATCGCAGACCGCTGCCGGACTCTTACCACTCTATTATAAAGGCGGCACGGCAAGTGAAAATCTGAGAAGGAGGCAAAACAAAATGGCAATCAAAGAGAAGATCAGAGTCAGACTCAAGAGCTACGACCACGTTCTGGTTGACACCGCAGCGAAGAAGATCGTTGAGGTCGCTACCAGAAACGGCGCCGAGGTTTCCGGTCCGATCCCGCTGCCCACCGAGAAGGAGATCGTTACCATCCTTCGCGCAGTCCACAAGTACAAGGACAGCCGTGAGCAGTTCGAGTATCGCACCCACAAGAGACTGATCGACATCATCAAGCCGTCGCAGAAGGTTGTGGACGCGCTGATGAACATCGAACTTCCCGCAGGCGTTGAGATCGAAGTGAAACTGTAATCAAGCAGCTTCGGTCCAAGCCACACAAAGACAACAGCCGAGATCCGGAAACGGAGCGTTCGGTAACTTTGTAAGTCATGTTGGCACGAAATGTGTCAACCAATAATTTACAGGAGGATTTCCAAAATGAAAAAGGGAATGATCGGTAAGAAGATCGGCATGACACAGGTTTTCGATGAAAAAGGAAACGTCATCCCGGTTACCGTTATCGAGGTTGGCCCGTGCGTCGTCGCACAAAAGAAGACCGTTGAGAAGGACGGCTACAACGCCCTGCAGCTTGGCTTTATGGATGTCAAGAAGAAGCACCTGACCAAAGCGGATCAGGGTCACTTCGAAAAGGCAGGCGTTCCGATGAAGAAGCACCTCAAAGAGTTCCGGCTCGATGACTGCTCCGCTGAGGTTGGCTCGGTCATTACCGTCGATACCTTCGCCGCCGGCGAGAAGGTCGACGTAACAGGTATGACCAAGGGCCGCGGATACAGCGGTGCCGTGAAGCGCTGGAATCACCACACGCTGTGCTCGACGCACGGTGTCGGTCCGATTCACCGTCAGGTTGGATCGATGGGCGCAAACTCCACCCCGTCCCGCGTATATAAGAACAAGAAAATGGCAGGACAGTACGGTAATGAGCAGGTGACTGTTCAGAACCTGCTGGTTGTAAAGATTGACAGCGAAAAGAACCTGATTGCCATCAAGGGCGCCGTTCCGGGCGCGAAGGACGGCATCGTGTTCATTCGTGATTCTGTGAAAGCCTGAGCGGAAGGAGGATAACAACAATGCCAGTCGTAAAAATCGTTAATATGTCCGGCAAGGAAGTCGGAGACATCACGCTGAGTGACAAGCTGTTCGGCGCAGATGTGAACGGCGCTGTTCTCCATGCCGCAGTCAGAGCGTATCTGATGAACCAGAGACAGGGCACGCAGTCGACCCTGACCCGCACTGAGGTGTCGGGCGGCGGCAAGAAGCCCTGGAGACAGAAGGGAACCGGCAGAGCACGTCAGGGCTCGACCCGTTCTCCTCAGTGGACGCACGGCGGCGTCGCACTCGGCCCGAAGCCGAGAGATTACCGCCTCGACCTCAACAAGAAGGCCCGCCGGCTTGCGCTGTTCTCGGCGCTGTCCGACAAGGTTGCAAACGGCAACCTGGTGATTCTTGACAAGCTCGCGATCGAGGGTGAGAAGCCGTCTACCAAGACGATGGTCACCATGTTCAAGACCCTGGGCTTTGAGAAGACCTACACCAAGACCTACAAGACCATCGCAATGGAAGATGGCAAGCCGGTCTACGGCACCGCGGAAAAGACCGCAACCAAGCCCGAGAGCGCACTGGTGGTGCTGGACCTGGTTGACAAGAAGGTCATCAAGAGCTGCGACAATATCCCGCAGGTCAAGACCACCCAGTGGAACACGCTCAACGTCTACGACGTGCTGAACGCAGAGAAGCTGGTTATGACTGCTGAAGCAGTGAAGAAGCTTGAGGAGGTGTACGCATAATGAAATCGGCACACGATATTATCATCAGACCGGTGATCACCGAAGCCGCTATGGATATGCTGCCCGCCAAGAAGTATGTCTTCGAGGTCGCAAGCGATGCAAACAAGGCGGAGATCGCCAAGGCGGTTGAGGAAGTGTTCGCGGCAAGCAAGATCAAGGTCGCGGCAGTCCGCACCATCAACATGAAGAAGAAGCCCAAGAGACTCGGTGTTCACTCCGGTTATACCTCGGAGTGGAAAAAGGCGATCGTTACCCTGACGCCTGATTCCGGCGAGATCGAGTTCTTCGAAGGCCTTAACTAAGAGTAGGAGGGAATAGGAATGCCTACAGTTAAGTATAAACCCACAACTCCCGGCAGAAGAAATATGACCGTTCCTTCTTTCGAGGAGATCACAAAATTCTCTCCTGAGAAAAGCCTGATCGTTACCAAGAAGAAGCACGCCGGACGCAACAGCTACGGTCGCATCACCGTCCGTCACAGAGGCGGCGGAAACAAGGTCAAGTACCGCATCATCGACTTCAAGCGTCAGAATGCGAACGCAAGCACGGTCCTGGGCATCGAGTATGACCCGAACCGCACCGCGTATATCGCACTGCTGCAGGATACCGAAGGCAGCAAGAGCTATATCATTGCGCCGGAAGGTCTGAAGACCGGTGACGTAATCTACTCCAGCTCGGAAGCGGATATTAAGCCGGGCAACACCCTGCCGATCGCAAACATCCCGGTCGGTACCGTGATCAATAACATCGAAGTCTATCCGGGCAAGGGCGCACAGCTCGTCCGCTCCGCAGGCGCGATGGCACAGCTGGTTTCCAAGGAAGCCAACGGCATGGCACAGATTCGTCTGCCCTCCGGTGAAGTTCGCTTCATCCGTCTGGATTGCAAGGCAACCATCGGCCAGGTTGGCAACGTCGAGCATGACACCGTGAAGGTCGGTAAGGCCGGTAAGACCCGTCATAAGGGCTTCCGTCCGACGGTCCGCGGCTCGGTCATGAACCCCTGCGATCACCCG
>OIGD01001734.1_pt1 | contig 19410 bp, 15 predicted proteins | sample 1582211 | NCBI WGS metagenome assembly OIGD01 (sample SAMN04414078, study PRJEB24778) | human gut metagenome | material: faecal | host: Homo sapiens
AATCGGAACAGGAAATGCTGAAATACCGCAACTTCGGCAAAAAATCCCTCAACGAAATCAAGGGCAAGCTCGAACAGCTCGGTCTGTCGCTCGGCATGAAAATCGACGAGCGCCTCATCGACTCCACAAATCTATAATTTTAAGACAGAAAATTAATTCAAATGCGTCACCTTAAACACAGACACCAGTTGGGCGTTAAAAAAGAGCACCGCCAAGCGATAATGGCGTCGCTTTCTGCGGCTCTCTTCCGCCACGATAGAATTCAGACAACCCTCGGCTATGCCAAAGCGTTGCGTCCCTTTGCCGAAAAGATAATCACTTTGGCCAAGAAGGCTGCCGCTACGGACGATACCGCCAAGAAGCTCCACTTCCGCCGCCTCGCGCTCGCGAAAGTCCGCGACGAAAGCGCCGTGCACTTCCTCTTCGCCGACAAGGTTCAAAAATTCCTCAAACGCAATGGCGGTTACACCCGCATTTACAAGCTTGTACCGCGCGTCGGAGACGCCGCAAATATGGCGATTATAGAGCTCATCGAAGCCGACGACGAAGGCTACAAGAAGCAAAAGGCTCCCGCCAAGAAGGCTGCCAAGAAAAAGACAGCTAAAAAAGCCGCCGCTAAAAAGGCGGAAGGCGAAAAGCCCGAAGCAGCCGCTGAAGCCCCCGCCGAAACACAGCCGGCGGAAACGGCAAATGAAGCTGCCGAAAAGAAGGAATAATAGTTCTTTGCAAATCTGAACTGTTTTGCAACGCGCCCTCGCTCTAAACGGGCGCGTTTGCGTTTTTTTCCAAACTATGGGTTTGTCGGCTTTTTTCGCATTCGCAATCACCGCGGCACTCGTTGCCGCGGGCGCGGGCGCATGGATTCACACAAGAAGCCGCAAACACACAAAGGAACTCCTCGCAAAGTCGTCAACCTTCCATTGCCTGCGCTGCGACTGCGTCTATACTTCGTCCGCCTCGGACCTCACCGCCGTATGTCCCAAATGCGGATATAAAAACACAAAATTGAAATTTTAACCACACTGCCAAACCACTAAACACGCCAACACAAAATTAAATACAAGGCACGCGTATGACACAAAAAATAGTAGTTTTAGATTTCGGTTCGCAATATACGCAGGTCATTGCCCGCCGTATTCGCGAGTGCAGCGTCTATTCGGAAATATTGCCTTTCAATACAAAGGCCTCCGTCTTAAAAAAACAGAATATTAGCGGAATTATCCTATCGGGCGGGCCGGCGAGCGTCCTATCAAAAGGCTCTCCGAGGCCGGACCCCAAAATCTTCGAGCTCGGTGTCCCCGTATTGGGAATATGCTACGGATTGCAGCTAATGGGCAAAATGCTCGGCGGACAAATCGTTTCAAGCAAACAGCGCGAATACGGCTTTGGCACTCTGTCATTCAAATGCGGCGGAAAGCTCCTCGACGGCATTACTTCCCCCATTCAGGTTTGGAACTCCCACGGCGATAAGATTGAAAAACTTCCGAAGGGCTTTAAGGCTATCGGCACTACAGAAAATTCGGCATACGCGCTCATAGAAGACGAAAACAGGCGCTTCTACGGCATGCAGTTCCACCCGGAAGTCGTCCATACTCCGCGCGGCATAGAAATCATCAAAAATTTTCTATATAAAATCTGCGGCTGCACAGGCGACTGGAAAATGTCGGACTATGTTGAAAGGGCTGTCGAAAATATCCGCAGGCAGGTCGGCGATAAGAAAGTGATTCTCGGCCTCAGCGGCGGCGTTGACTCGTCGGTTGCGGCGGCTCTCATACACAGGGCTATCGGCGACCAGCTCACATGCGTTTTTGTCGATAACGGCCTGTTGCGCAAAGACGAGCGCGTTAAAGTCGAAAAGCTCTTTAAGGACAACTTTAAAATGCGCATGAAAACAGTGCGCGCAGAAAAGCTATTCCTCCAACGCCTCGCCGGTGTCAAAGACCCCGAGAGAAAGCGCAAAATCATCGGAAAGACTTTTGTTGAGGTTTTCGACAAAACCGTAAAATCCATAGGCCAAGTAGATTTTCTCGCGCAAGGAACACTATATCCGGACGTTATCGAAAGCGTTCCGATTGCCGGAAATCCCGCGTCGCTGATTAAAAGCCACCACAACGTAGGCGGTCTCCCCAAGCACATGAAGCTTAAATTGCTCGAACCCTTGCGCGAACTCTTTAAAGACGAGGTGCGCGCGCTCGGCGCCGAGCTGGGTCTTGCCCACGAAGTCCTTTGGCGCCACCCGTTCCCGGGACCGGGGCTCGGCGTGCGCGTTGTGGGCGATATTACCAAAAAGCGCCTTGACGTACTTCGCGAGGCCGATGCTGTGCTTATGGAGGAAATGCGCTCGAGCGGATATTATGACAAGGTTTGGCAGGCTTTCGCCGTATTCCTGCCCGTCAAAACGGTTGGAGTCATGGGCGACGAACGCACTTACGACAACGTTATTGCCCTAAGAATTGTAGAAAGCCAGGACGCAATGACTGCCGACTGGGCGCATATTCCGCATGAACTGTTGGCTAAAATATCAAACCGCATAATCAATGAAGTAAAGGGCGTCAACAGGGTGTGCCTTGACATTTCCTCGAAGCCGCCGGCCACTATCGAGTGGGAATAATTTTTGGCATCTGCGACTAAAAGGGGTCAATCTGCCGCAATTTTCAAAACGCGCGCGAAGAAAAAGTTTTTTCGCGCGCGTTTTTTTATTTTTTTAACAGAATCCGATAAAATATCTAAAAGAGCATTTAATCATAGCTCATTGTGGGGATTAAAAAGGCATTCTTATTCTATTGACTCTTTTAACCCGCGAGTTATAAAAATTTACAAAATTAAATAAAATTGATATGAAAAAGTTAGGCGGTTTTTTATTAGTATCATTGGCAATGGTTGCTGCTGCCAATTCCCAGACCTACGATTATACTTTTAACGGTGCGGTTGACAACAAATGGAATACTGTCGGCAACTGGAATCCTGCATCATTGCCCGGAAGTGGAGATTCCGTAAGCATCAATTACGGCGAAAATAAATCCGGAAAAGTTGAGCTGGAAAACGACATCACAGTAGGCGATCTCAACTTCTACCACAATCCTGCTCCTAATGCTTGGGCTAGTTCGGGCTTTACGGGCAGCGGTACAATTAATGCCGACTCATTTACTATAAGCGGATACAACGGAAATTTCTCTATGGGCAATGTTTCCCTAAATATAAAAGGGGAAATTACAACTGTCGCAATTATTTCTGCCCGCTATATAAAAGCCACTTCCATATCCTTTGGCGCAGGCAGCAATTGCGGGCTCGAATACACTGGCACTGGAACTGCTGAAAATCAAAATCTCGTCTTAAGCGGCGCAATGTATTTTAACGGAGGCGGAAGTGTTGTCTTAACTGGTTCTTCCGGAGACTATTATACTACTGTCGGAGGCATCTCCGGTAATGGCGGAAATTTGCAGGTTAAAAACAATACATCTGTTGCAAATGCCAATCTTACAATCAATGTTGCCCAGGGAGAATCTTACACATACAGCGGAGAAATCTCCAATAAGCGTAATTATTGGGACAGCAATCCTGTAGCAAATAAAACAATCAATATGACTAAAACAGGTGCGGGCTCGCAATATTTTACAAGTAAAACCCGCGTTGAGCTTACGAGCGTTAGTGTCTTAGATGGCGTAATAGGAATGGCTGCTTCATTAGACCAAAATTTGATGCTCGACGGCGGATATTTTAGCATGACAATCGGCAATCTTTCGGCTGCAAATATAGAATGGTATTCCGGCGGGCTTATATTCGATAAAACTGCTTTGGACAACGGACATAAAATTGAGCTTTCCGGCGAGTTATTCAAAATGGGCGATGGCCCCATCGAGATTGATTTTGACGGCTTGGACGCTTCGGAATATATAGGAAAGAGTTATGAGTTAATATCATCTCCCAGTGGGATCGGTACTTTGAATAGCGACGCAAACGTAGACTTTATTGCAACAGATCTCACAGGTGCTCTCGCCGACTTCGCGTGGAATGATAACATACTTTCCGTGACGTTTACGAATGTTCCTGAACCTGCTTCTATTGCCGCCTTGTTCGGGCTTGCAGCGCTCGCCTTCGCAGTGCGCCGCAGAAAATAATCTGAAAAATCTTTAAAATTTATACGCGAAAAAGCTTTGGGGAATCCCCGAAGCTTTTTTTATAAAGTGTGAATGCGCGGGAGCTGGTTTTTTACAAATTCCCCCTGCTTGTGAAGATGTTCTTTGTCTCAATTCAAGCCTTTGAAACTCTCCCGTTTTGCAATACTTTTATTAAGCGCAATAAAATCGGCATACCTATTTAAAGTGGGATTTTTTGAAGAAGTCTTTTCCCGCAATGGGACGGTTATTTAATAAACTTAGGCAAATTGCATTCGCGCATTTTGTGTTTTGCGCGACTTAAATTTTTCCTGTCTCTTGCCGCCTTTAAATTTTGCTTTGTTGCAGTTTTCCGCAATAGTTCTTGCCGATTGTCTGGGTGGAGTGCTCACGCGGAATTGCTGGCCGACAAACTTTCAATATTCGCCTTACTATTGCCCTGAAAAAACGCTAAAAGCGCAGCTGCCGCGCAAGCTTAATTCGCACTGCAGCATTCTCGTTCCTTCTGCCTAAAATTTCGCCCCAAGGCGAGTAAGCTAATTTTTGTTTTCCCGAGCTCCTGAGACTACTTTATTACCCTCGACAACAAGCCCGCTCACCGTATCGGCGTCGTAGTAAACACCGGGGTTGGGAACGAGCGGCGACGCTTTCCAAGTGTTGTTTATTATTTTTATGTCTGAGGAATTATTTATATAAAATGTGCCCCTGTACGGATACTCTGCGGCTCTCTTTAAAGTATTTTCAAATGTGTTGTTTCTAAACGTTATGTTTCCGCTCGAAGATATTAGCGCGACAAGCCCAAAAGAGTTTTTAAAAGTATTGTTTTCAAAGAGTATGTCGGAAATTATTGGGTAGCGGGTTTGCTCGTACGATGGGTCGTTGCGCATATAGACGCCAAAGAATATGTCGCGGGCTTTGCCTTGATATTTTCTTCCCGTGTAGTTGGCGCTGTCGAATACGCAGTTGCGCACCACAACATTTTTTACACCCAGGCCTTCGCACCACAGATTGAATGTATAGCCTGTCTCGAATTTTATTGCCCCCATTTCGTTGTGGTAAAATTCGGTGTTTTCTATCGTTATATTGCTTGCTAAAATCAATAGTCCGCGCGCGCGGTTGCCGATAAATTTGCAGTTGCGTATTATTGCGTTGGAACTATTGAAATTGCGGCTGAAAAGAACAAACCCGTCGAATTTTTGCTCCGGAATTTCGTCGCGGAAACTTATATGCGTTTTTCCGTCTTTGTCCTTCTCAATTTTAAGTATTTCCGACTTGTAGCCGCTCGGCGAAAAATCCCCGTGCCGCAGCTCGACAATGTCACCTTTGCGCACTGACACTCTGTTTGTTTTTATCAACAATTCGCGCGGCCCGATTTTCACTCCGAACGATGTAATATCGTGTATATTCATGCAGTCGTCGGAGCCAAGCCCAAATTTGCATCCTTCCATCTTAAAGTATCCCCTCGAGCGCGCAAAGTGCAAATGGTCGGCCGTCGTGCTTATAACGCGCTTCGGGTCGTCGGTGCGCGGGTATATGTTTACGTTTAAAAGCTGCCAGTATTCAAGCCCGTCGCACAATATGCCGTGCCCTTTGCAGGAGTATATATTCACATTGCGCATCGTGAAATGCTTGTTGTCTCTAAGGTAAAATCCGCCCATTCCATAGTAGTAGTGCTGCATGCGGTAGAGCCTGCCTATATTGTTTCTTGCGCAATATTCACAGTGTTTTGAAAACACGCGGATTTTATTCGGCGAGAGCCATTCGACTTTTGGCCCCTTTTCGTTGGGTTGAAATCCAAAGCCTATGCCGTTTACATTTTCGATTCCTATCATGCGCGCTTTTCCGTCCCAGGGCTGAAAGTTGGCTATGCGCACGTTTTTCCCGTACAGCGGATATTTGTCGTATTCCAATATTTCAAAATCCGCATAGCTATTGTTTCCGTCGCTCTTTGCGCCAACGGCTTTTACTATTGCGGCGAGCGGCTCAGTCTGCCAGTCCCAGTCCATACTTAAATTGCGCACTTCCGTCCTGAGGCAGTCTATTACCATCATATTTACGCTGCCACCGTCGCGGCGGTATATGAATGTTGAATCGTTGCCGTCTATTGTGAAATCCGTGAAATTTTTAACAGTTATCGGGGTTTTCCCGAAAAATTTATATGTGCCTTTGGGAATAATGAGCTTAGAGGCCTTCTTTTCACTGCATGCGGCTATCGCCTTGTTTAGGGCGGTTGCGCAATCCTCATTTTGTTCGTTCATTCCGTAGTCGGCGGCGTTTACTGTTATTCCCCCGTCTTTCGGAAGCTCCACCGAAAATTCAGGCGAGCCCGTGGGAAGTTTTTCGAGGTTTCCCTTAAATTCCCCTCCGCTCGACTTCGCGCTTATAAAACTTTCACCGTCGCCGTCCTCTATCTCAAACGAACTTATTGACGCTTCGACAGGGCCCGTCACATTCAGAGTCACAGACGCTTTCGCGTTGTTCGCCGGAACTTCAAACGGCATTTTTACAAACGACTCGCCCACCGACGCCCCGAGGTGGCGTTGTGCGCCAGGCGCGTGGAGCTTTAAGTTCGCAAGGGCGGCAGGGTCGGGCGAGCGCATTTTATACCTTAGCTTTGCTGTGTACTTTTTGCCCGCCTTCAATAATCCGCTTCGGGTCGAGAAAACTCTCTTTGTTTCGCCGGCCTTTAATTTTAGCGAATTAACAAATATCTTTTCGCCGCCTCCTTCGGGCGATTTCACAAGAGAGGAATCCATTGCGGTAAAATTTCCCCTGTCGGCGAATCCGTTTACGACGGTTCCGGCATCGGCGCCCGTAAAAAATGCGGCGGCCAACGATGCCCAGAAAAAGGTGAATATTTTCTGAGTTTTCATTTTGCGCGATATGATAAAAACGTTGTCCGCTCCCCGCTCATCCGCCAATGCGGATTATGCTGGCTTAATTCAGCCTATTGGGCAAATTTGCTCGAATATTGCGAATAATATTTCCCGAAATTCTCCGGCGGAGGCAGATTGTTGGATATGTCTGAAATCATTCTTTCGGCGACTCTGAACGCGCCGAATATCGCGCGTTGCGCCTCCTCGCCTTTCGGCGCCGTCTCGAGCACTTTCGAGCACCAGTATATTGCCTTCGTTGGGTTCTTGGCGGTCTCAAATCCCTTCCAGAATCGCCAGGCAACGTATAGTTTGGTGGAGTCGTCCGCGTTTTGCGCACCGCGTTCGAGCCATTTTGTTGACATATCGTCGTCGCGCAGAAATCCGTTTGATCCGTCGGCGTAAAATGAGGAAATTTTAAAGCAGTAGGCGTTGTCAAGAGCGGCGAGTTTCTCAAAATATTCCTGCGCCTTTTCGGGCTTTTTGGGCAGAAACCTTCCTTTCGCGTACATTTGGGCGACTTTCTCCATTGCCTCTTTGCCGCCCATGTCAGCAGCTTTCTTGTACCAGAATATCGCCTGCGGCCTGTTGCGCTCCAGCCCGCCTTTGCCGCTCATGTACTGGTTCGCGACGGACGTCATTGCCTCGATATTCCCCTTCTTTGCCGCCTCTATTTCAAGCTCGGCAAATTTCCTCGCCCATTTTTTCTCATCTTCGGGCTTTTGGAGATTCTTATAAATCTCGACAAGTTTTAAAATTGCCTCAGGGTGTCCCTTGTCCGCCGCCTGGGTAATCCAGTACACCGCCTTTATCTGGTCTTTCGGGACGAGATATCCGTATAAAAACGCATTGCCAAGCGACCATTTGTCGGCGATTGTCCCGTTTTGCGCGCCAAGCTCTCTCCACCGTATTGCCTCCTGCATATTGCGCGGGACTATTTTGCCCTCGGCGTACGCGCAGCCCAAAAATGTCTGCGCCGGCGCAAAGTTCTTTTCCGCCGCCGCCTTTATGTATTCAAGCGCAAGCGCGGGATTCTTTTGAACTCCGCCTTTGCCGGACGAGTAGAGCACGCCTATCGCAAGCTGCGATTGCGCGTCTCCGGCGTCGGCTTTTTCCTTTATCTTCGCTATGTCTGAATCCGCCGCAAAGGCGCAGGCGCATGCCGCAAAAATGCACAATGCCGTCTTTATTTTTCCCATCGGTTTTTCTTAGAGTTGAATATTAAGATTTCTGGACAGCGAGAAGTCCGCTCCTCCCGGGGAAGGGCGACATCTCAATCTCGCAAACGGGCAGGGCGGCGCGGTTCGCGGAAAGCTCTTCGGCGCGCTTTTCGAGCGAATAAAATTCGGCTCCGCGCTTCTTCGCCTCCGACAAAAATCCGTCGAACCATTCCAAATACGCCATTCCTTCAAGCTCCGCGTGCGCCGTCATCACGGAGTATTTTTGCGATGCCATTTTGTCGAAGTGCATTTGCGAAACATCGCCTATTTTCACAATGCCGAGTATCTCGTCGAGCGTTGGAAGTGTCGAGGGAATTTGAATGGTCTTGAAAGTTTTCCCTCCCATTTTGGGAATGAATGCCGACTCTCCGCGAGAGTCCGACGCGTACAGCAGCCCGGCGGAATCCTCCAACGCGAGGGCGGCGGGCGATATCTGCCAGCCAGGAGCTCCGCAGCAGCGCGCAACACTACCAAACACTTTCTCAAATTCGGCGAGGGCGTTTGAAAATTCAGCCGCAACCTCGGTGTCGCGCATAGTGAACAGGTAGTCCTGCCATTTAAAGTGGTCCCAGCAGTGTATGCCGCATTCAAAGCCGTCTTTGGCAACGGCGCGCATGGTATCGGCGCACAGCCTCGCAATTTTTGGCGCGGGCAGCAGCGTGCCGTACATAAGCGTCTTTATGCCGTAGTTCCCCGCTACGTTCGACCTGAGGCATTTCTTTAAAAATCCCTTGCGGAAAATCCGGCGCAGCGCCTTGCCGGTGTTGTCCGGCCCAAACGAAAACAGAAAGGTTGCGGGCACCGAATGCTTTTTTAGCAGCGCCGCAAGCGCAGGAACCCCTTCGCGCGTCCCGCGATAGGTGTCGACGTCTATTTTTATTGCTATTTTCATACGGCTGAACCCGCGGAATTATTCGGCGAGTTCGTAGTCCTTCTTCAAAAGATGGTAGTCGAGAGTGAGTTTCAGAGCGGTGCGCAAGTCGGTCGAAGGTTTCCACCCCAACACTTTTTCGGCTTGCTTTACTGACGGAACCCTGCGCGAAACGTCGGCGTAGCCCTCGCCGTAATAATCCTTCGCCGAAATTTCTTTTATTTGCGCGTTTTTCGCGGCGGCGGCGTATTCAGGGTACTCCCCAAACAGCTCTATCAGCATCTCGGCAAGCTCTTTTATAGAATACTCCATATCGGGATTGCCTATGTTGAATATTTTCCCGTCGGCGCAGCCGTCTTTGTTTTCAAGGATTTTTAAAATGCATTCGACTCCGTCGTCTATGAACGTGAAGCTCCGCTTCTGCGCGCCTCCGTCCACGAGCATTATCGGTTTGCCGTTTATTATGTTGTGCGCAAATTGCGTGAGCACTCGCGACGACCCCTCTTTCGGAGCGGTGATGTCGTCGAGTTTCGGCCCTATGAAATTGAACGGCCTAAACAGAGTAAATTTCAATCCTTCGTGTTTCCCGTACGCCCATATTACGCGGTCTAGCATCTGCTTTATGCACGAATATATCCACCTCTCCTTCGCTATCGGCCCGAGCACAAGCGGAGATTCGTATTCGTCGAACTGCTTGTCGGGGCACATTCCGTAAACCTCGGAAGTTGACGGGAAGACTATGCGTTTGCCGTACTTTACGCACTTTTTAACTATGTCTATATTGGCTTCGTAGTCGAGGTGGTAAACCCTCAGCGGATCTTTGACGTACAGCGCGGGGGTTGCTATCGCAACGAGCGGCACTACGGTGTCGCAGGCTTTTATCTGTTCCTCCACCCAGTCCGCGTCTTTTATTATGTCTTTCTTCTGAAATTCAAAGCGCTCGCGCCCCAGGCAGTTTTGGATTTTATTCGACGCCAAATCGGCGCCGACTATCGTCCAATTTGTCTTCTTTAAAATTTTCCAGGCAAGCGACGAACCTATGAATCCGTTGACTCCCAATATTAAAATCTTTTTTGAGCTATTCATAAATTTTTCATTTTCTCTTTAAGCCCGCGCAAGGCAACACTTTTCGGCGCATTGGAATGCCGTTGAAAGCGTTTGCCGCGCGCGGGTGTGCCGCGTGCTGCGGCGCTATGCGTTCCCGTATGCGCGCACCTCCAAAATGGAGGCTTCCGATGCGCCGTTTGTAGAAAGGCACTTTATCGTTACACGTTTTATGGCTTCGGCGGGGAAGTCTATTACAACGCGCTTTTGGTAGTTGCCCTTTATTTCGGCGAGAGTTTTTTCGCGCCCGTTGGCGAGCTTTGCGCGCACTGTGAAGTCTTTGAGAGACTCCGGTTGCGGACCCTGTATCACCCGCTTTACAAATCCGGTTTCAAGCGTCGGCGTAAGCAGCCTCGAGCCGGTGTCGATGTTCAGTATCAGCCTCCCGATTTTCTGCGGGGCTTCCCATTCGATCGAAAGCTCCGGCTTTTCGGAAATCGGCGCTTTCCAGCGGTTTTCGACTGCCCCGGAGATGTCGTAGCACATTCCGGAAATTATGTTTTCGGGCTTGGTTCCGCCGCTCGAATTGCTCGCTGATATTTTTGCTTTCCGCGCGAGGTCGAGAGGATCGGAGTTTTTAACGCCCAAAATTATATGGCCGTCTTTGAGAAGATTCTGCTGGAGCTTGCCGACGAGTTCTGGCGACGCCGATATGTCTTTCGGGGCGCAGCCGGACTTTGCGCACATCGCGGCAGCCGTTCCCGCCGCCTGCCCGCCAACCGCGCACGAATTCATAACGCGCGTCGAAGTGAAGGCAAGGTGGCTAGCGCTTATATTGCGCCCCGCCATCATTAGGTTCGACAATCCCTTCGCGCACATTATCGAAAGCGGAAGGTTGTAAAACGGCACTTTGCCGCCGTAGATAGCGGGCTTCTTGCCGCTCGCGTAAAAGCCCTCGGAGGTCTGGTCTTCAAGCGGCCAGCCCACGGCGCCTATCTGGTCGGGCATTGAGCTCCAATTCTTCTCTATGTCGTGCTGCGTAAATATGTGCTCGCCGACTACCCTGTAGCTATCGCGCTTGCCGGGAATCATACCGATAAAATCTATCGCGCGGTTGGCAGTCTCGGGGTATTTCCCGCTGTTCTTTATATAGTCCCAGACTCCCAGCACTATCGACAAAAGTTCAAAGCGTATTACTTCGTTGTCGCGGATTGTGTCCGCCATTCCGCCGTGCGATATAAACCAGTAGCCGTAGTCGAATCCCCATTTAGCGGGATTGCGCAGTTTTAGGTCGTCTTCGGTTATTTTCTTCGCCCACGGCGGCGCCTTGAAGGATACGGGCTTTCCGCAGTCTTTCGAGGTAAACATTATGGAGCTGCATAGATGCTTGCCCCTCTCGTAAGTGTCGGCGAGCGGCTCCCCGTATTTCTCGGACCCCTCCCTGCCGTTCATAAGCTCAGCGCCGGATTCCATCGCAAGGCGCGAGTCGCCCGTGCTGTCTATGTAGATTTTCGCCTTTATACGGTAGATTTTTAGCGTTTTGTCGCTGCGCGCATACACTGCGGTTATCTTGCCGCCGTCGGTATCGGCGGAATATACGGCGGTGTCGAGCAAAAGGGTGAGGTTGGGTTCGGTCACGCACTTGTCGTACAACATCAGGTCCCACATGTCCCATGACCTCTGGGGATTGTTGGCGGCGTTTTCAAGTTTTAGCTCCTCAATTATTCCGGCCTCGCGCCAGCCCCATTTGTCGCCGTCAACGCCGAGCGGGTGCATTTTTATCTCGCTGCTCGAATTCCCTCCGAGCCTCGACCTATCCTGGACGAGTATCGTCTTCGCGCCGTTGCGCGCCGAAGCGAGCGCCGCGCAAATTCCCGCAAGCCCGCCGCCTGCCACCATAACGTCGCAATCAAGCTCTTCTTTCGCCATGTTCGGCTCGGCGTCGAAATCGAACTTCCTGCCGGTTGTCTTGGCTTCTATCGCCCTTCCTATGGGACTTTTAGCGGCGCTGTCCGCGCGCGCCTCCGGCACGCTCACCATCAGCGTATATCCCAACAGCGACATTGTCGAGGCGCTCAAAAATTCCCTGCGCCCGAATGTTTGTGCTAAATTTTGAGGTTTCATATAAATATTATTCCCGCAAAAAATCCCGCGGGCAACATTAAAATTCCAACTTTGCTCAATCGCAAAATACGCTCTCAGATTCGTCGAAAAAGTCAGCGGACGGAATGTCGGAAAGCCACCCGTTTATCTCGATAAACTTTTTGGCGAACGGGTAGCCCTTCAATACAGTAGGGTCGGGCGAGCCCGAAAATTTCAAGGCGGCGTACAGCGCCTCGATTGTCGCCAGGCCATCGGGGTCGGAAAATACCTTGGAAACCCGCGGATAGGCGGTGCGCACGCTTTGTGGTATTGAACGCGGAATAAAGTCGCCGCGCACTTTGGCGCGTATCGACGGCAAAAGCCGCCATGTGCTGTCGAGCAAGAGTATCGGCTTTCCGCCGTCTGCGGGCGTAATTGGCGGCGCGCCTATTTCAAGAAGAATAAATCCTCCAGCGTCGAACAAAAAATTTTCGGTAGCCTTAAAGAATTCAAAGTCGGCCCTCCCGTGCAGATGCCTAAGGGAGCACTTTTTCAAATTTTCACGCGGGTGGCGTATTACTGTGACTTTCGAGCCCATTAGCCAAGATATTCCGTAGGATCCGGAACTCCGGCGAGTTCAAATGCCTCGCGCCTCTCCATGCACGTTCCGCACTTCCCGCAGTGCTTCTCGCCCCCCTTATAGCACGACCATGTGAGCGAAAAATCCACACCCAAATCGGCTCCGAGCCTTACTATGTCGGCCTTTGTCATGCCAACGAACGGGCGCTCCAAGCCAATCGGATAGTAGTGGCAGAGCGCCAAAGCCCTTTCCATGGCTTCCGTAAATTCTGGGCGGCAGTCGGGGTATATGGCATGGTCTCCGGAATGCGCCGCGTAGGCAACGGCTTGCGCACCCACTGCTATCGCGCGCGCCGCGGCAAGAGAGAGCATTATCATATTCCTGTTGGGGACAACAGTGGATTTCATATTGGACTCGTAGTACTTGCCTTCGGGAACTTCAACGTCCCTGTCGGTAAGGGAATTATTCCCGAACATCGGCGCGAGTGCGGATATGTCCGCCAGATAAAAGTCTATATTCAATTTGCGGCAATTTTCCTTGGCGAACTCCATTTCTTTGGAATGCCTTTGTCCGTACAAAAAACCAATCGCGCCCGCCACGCGCGACTGCGCTGCAAGTTTATGCAATAAAACGGTCGAGTCGAGCCCGCCCGAATACACAACCATAACTTTTCCGCTATCACTTCCCATTTATTTTACGAGTTTGCATCCAACTCCCCGCAAGGCAAGCGTAATCGCCACTTTTTATCTCTATTCTTAATAGTGTGAAAATCAGTATATTGTGTGCAGAAATTCCGCAAAAAATCTCATTCGTCTGTATTTTGGTTTGCATATTGCAGGGTTTTTCGCAATTAATAGTTCCAAATTTTTATATCATATGGGAACGGCATTACAAATTCTCGGAAGCCTCGGTCTTTTCCTCTACGGAATGAAACTAATGAGCGAAGGGCTCCAAAAAGTTTCGGGCGAACGCTTGCGAACAGTCATGCGCTCTATGGCGGGAAACCGATTTAAGGGGGTTTTCTCGGGAACTCTGGTAACGGCCGTCATACAGTCGTCTTCGGCCACGACAGTTATGGTCGTAAGCTTCGTAAACGCCGGCCTGCTTACACTCCGCGAAAGTATCGGCGTAATAATGGGCGCAAACCTCGGTACCACCACTACGGCTTGGATTATCGCCGCCCTCGGTTTTAAACTCGAACTTTCGTCCCTCGCGCTCCCGCTCGTGGGATTCGGCGTAATAATATCGTTCTGCAAAAAACCGGGGTGGCGAAGCACGGGAGAGCTATTTGTGGGCCTCGGCCTGCTTCTCATGGGGCTCGACTTCCTAAAATCCTCTGTGCCGGACATGAATCCGGAGTCCGTCGCGCTCGAATGGCTCCAACGATACTCGAATATGGGGTTCTTGTCGGTGCTCCTATTTCTCGCATTCGGTGTGCTGTTTACGATTATTGTACAGTCCTCAAGCGTGGCTGTCGCTATCACAATAACAATGGCGGCCAAGGGCTGGATAGATTTCGACCTTTCCGCCGCTATTGTTTTGGGTGAAAATATCGGCACTACCATCACTGCGAACATTGCGGCAATCACGGCAAATCTCGCCGCAAAAAGAGCGGCTATCGCACACTTTGTATTCAACGTTCTTGGCGTAATATGGGTGCTGTGCGTCTTCTATTTATTCCTCGAAATGATTAAATGGATAGTTCCGCTCAATCCAAATCCCGATGCCGCCACTCTCGCCGCCATGGGCATTTCCAATTTCGATTCACTGACGGGCGCCGCGCGCGAAGCCGCGCTAATGAAGCTCGCAATTCCGGAACGTCTCGCTATGTTCCATACGATGTTCAACTTCTGCAATATCTGCCTGCTTATAAGCTTTGTTCCGCAAATAGAAAAAATAACTTGCTGGATTCTCAGAAGCAAGCCGGACAGGAAACACCGCACAGCAGTGCAGCGCCTCGAATATCTGTCGAGCAATGTTGCGGAAATGGGAGAGCTCGCGCTATTTGAAGGCCAAAAGGAACTTGTGAGGCTCGCGGAAATGTCGGGTGATATGTTCAATGGTTTCGTAAAGGTAATTCAGAAGCCAAATGAAGACCTAAGCGAGGAAGTCGCCAGATTGCGCGACTTGGAGGAGGAATCCGACAAGCTCTCGATGGCTCTTACCTCATTCTTCGTCCAATGTTCCTCCCATGAGCTAAGCCAAAACAGCATAAAAATCGTCACCAGAAACATGATTATCGTTCCGGAGCTCGAAGAAATGTGCGATTCCTGTTATAGGCTCATTACTCTCGCCCGCAAAAGATACCGCAGGCAGCTTATGGACCAAATATTGCAGTCTCCGGCTTTCATAGAATTTTGCGCCGAAATGAACAAGTTTGTCGATTTCGCCGACAAGAGCCTGAATAAAACATCAATTCCAAAGGCCGACATAGAAAGCGCGGCGGCAATGCGCAAGAAGCTCGACAGCGTAAGGAAATCGCTCAGGAGAGCCGCAATTTCACAGATGGAAGTGGGCGGCGTGACGCGCGGCGGCATTTTGTTTATTGAAATACTGTCGGCTTGCGAAAGGGTTAACTCGCACGCGATGAATATTCTCGAAGCAATAAACCTAAAGAGCATTTTTAACGAAAACTAATAAAAACGCAAATAGAGCCTATTTGCCCAACGCCTCCGCAAACAGCGGAGGCTCTTTTTTTGCCGGCAAGATCCGCAAAATTTGGGATTATTTTAATGTGCTGCCCGATGCCCTAAAAAGCGCAATTTTTGCGCCGCAAAAACTTTTACTTGCCCTTTGTGAAACTTTGTGTGATATGAAATGTTAAAATAAGTGATGGCGCGCAAAATGGCATTGGCGCCCTCTGGGGCGTATTTCGTTAAAAAATTGGACGCGGTCGGCGGAATTTCAGATTCAGACCTCGTGTCGATGGCGTTTGCGGAAATTTCGGCAAGCGCGCCGGTGTCGCCCGATAGGCTTAGATGCGGCGCTATGAGAGCCCCTGACGGAAGCGCAACCGCTTTCGGGGCAATCGAGTCCTCGGCCTTAGCCGGTTTGGACGAAGAGACGATTGCTACTGCCGATATTGTAATGCCATCGTTTTGCGCTTTCCTTTCCTCCAAGCTTGGCGACGGCGAATATTTCTTTTCAAGCGGGGGTTCAATATGCGCAGTGAAACTCCAGTCTTGCGCGGCGGCCGATTTCGCCGCGGTAGAATCGCCGCAGAATCCCGAGGAAGCAAAAAAAGCCCTCTCTAAATTGCTTGGATTTTCCGGAAATCCCAAGTGCGTGGAACTTGAAACGTTTGAGGTAAACGGCAAAAACGTAAAGTTTAACGCAAAAATCGACGACGGCAGCGGTTTCAAGAATATTTCTTGGAGCGCCCCGTTTTCCGCATTCACAACTTGCGATATCCGCGGGGCGAACTTCCTAAAAAATGTAAAAAAAGCTCAGAGAAAACGGCAGCTCGCAATATTGGGAGCCGCCCTTGTGCCAATCGTCTTTGCGGGACTTTTTGCGTATCAGATAAATGTAATAATTAAGGCGAACGAAGTCGCAAACATGGAGGAGGAACTCGTAATAATCGAGCCGGAGGCCAAAGCCATTGAGGCGAGAGTCGAAAGGGTTGCGTCGTTCGCAAATATGACAAAATTAAAGCCAACCCCGCTCGAATTGCTCGCAAAAATAAATTCCGCAAGGCCGGACGGCATTACAATAACTTCCTTCGCGAGAAAAGGCGACTCCTTTGAGCTTGCAGGAACTGCCAACGATCTCTCAAAAATTAACGAATTTGTATCCAAACTAAAAACAATCCCGCTTTTCGCGAATGTTGTGTCTAAGAGCGATTCCTCGAAAACGGCGTCTAAGTTTTCGATATCCGGAGCCGTCAAAAAATGAAGCCTGCTGAAAAAATAAAGAGTTTTTGGGCGTCGCGCAAACCGAGGGAAAGAGTGATGCTTGTGTGCTGTACGGTAATTGTTGCCGCTTTGTGGTTTACTCTGCTCTCAAATAAGAATTCCGATTGCCAAACCAAGCTCCTCGAACTAACCCGCCGCGCGGCAACGGCAAAAGCTGCAATCGCGGGCTTGCCGGGCGTCGAAGCCGCCGAGGCGGAATTGTCAAAATCTTTCGATCCTTCAAAAACTCTGTCAGACGATAAGTTCCAGGCTGAAATCGACCGTTGCGCCCGCGCCGCGGGAGTTGAGTACAAGCTATCGTCCGTGACCTCATCGAGCATGGGGAAGTTCAAAATATATAAGACTGTAATGAATATTTCCAAGACAACCGATTTGTCTTCGATAATGAAATTTGAATCGGAGCTAAAAGCGTTGAGGCCATACATATCGGTTGCAGAGGCGTCTTTCGCGGGCGACGGGAAGGGCGCCGTTTCCGCACAGTACACGATAACCTCTTTTAGCTTATAATAAAGCCCGCTTTTGCAATTTTCTAATTGCTTTATAGTGTAGCTAATAACTCTCAACCGCGCGGAAGAAGCGGATATTTTTTTCTTATAGAGTATATTGTATATCGTGCGCCAGTAAATGTATGCGTGGTTCTTCCTTATGCTTTTGATAAGCTTTGTATGTTTTCTGTTTTCGCAATTTTTTTTATTTTTATGAATTGTTTGACAAATGCTTGAATAAATATATCCAATAATAAAAAATTATGAAAAATTCGGCGGTTATTATTTCTTCTGTATTATTTACGTTGACGGCGATATTTGCAAATGCCGCAGATAATACATATTATATGTGGAAGGGCGCGGAAAGAGCATGGGGCGAAGCCGACCCGCTACAAGCGTCGTCTTGGAGCTCGTCGAACACAGGGTATGTAGCCCTCCCTGAAGACGCAAACGTAAATTCTTCCGATGTTAACTGGGTCTTTGACTATGGCGCATATTTGCCGGTTTCGGGAAGAAATGACAACATTTATTATAGAATTAAATCGTCAAATCTAAATTTGAATTCTATATTGGTAGTAAACCACAATGCCACTGAAACTGCCTATTACAGCACTGATGGCGTATATCATCCTACCGGAGGCAGTACAGCCATAAAGTTAACTTCAAATACCTCTAATTCCGTTTGGAAGATCGGAACATTTACCTATACGGGCGCCAATGGATCTTACGATAGGGGAGTTGCTTTGGGATCGTCGGTAAACGATGCATGCCAAGCCGATATAGTAGTTGGAGAGATGAATATCGGGCAAATCGGGAATGTTACGCAACTTAATGTAGGCTCCGATGCTGCGGGTACTTGCTATGCAACAATAGATGAAAATAACGTAAAAAAAGGCGATGCCGTTTCATTGTCCGATTCAGGCGGGCCAAAATCTTTGACCATCACGGGCGACTTTAATATTTACGGCAACTCTGCTATTTATATGAATGTCTGGGATAATTCCAAGGACGCCCTGCATTCCGAAGAAAATCCCGACATATCGATAGGCGGCGTAGTAAGAATGGTTAGCGGCTCGGGTGCTTCGCCGGTATGGCATGTTATTAGTAGAAGCGCAACCGTTACATGGGGCACTGGAGACCCTGCGCCAAGCGCTACCGACTCTTATGTAAAACTCGGAGGGCTCGAAGGAAACGGAAAGCTGACCAATAATTCAAGGACTCTCGAGGCAAGCACTCTTAAGCTTATATTTACAAATCAGACAGACTGCGAGTTCACCGGAGAATTCAACGATGGGCAGTCTGATACGGTTAAAACAATAATGAGCGTGAAAATGGCAGGTGCCGACGGGAAAAAACAAATAATCCATGCGGACTCAAAATTTACTGGAACAGTGGAAGTCGAAAGCGGAACTCTCATAATTAAAAGCACTCAGACTCTCGGTAAACTTACTATGACTGGAGGAGCTTTCGGGGGCATAGATGGCGGAGTTTCCGTTTCAGGCGCCGAATGGTTTGCGGGCGATTTTATCTTTTATAATAAGGATACGCTTGGTAGCGGCGATCTCGATATGATAAGAATCAACGGTGCTTTTATAAAATCCGGCGATGGGAAAATCGGCGTAGATTTTGACGGCTTTGACCCGACTACTTTTATCGAAGACGGTACTGTGCTCGACCTCATATCGGCTTCGGAAATGGAACGCAAGGGCTTCTCTGCCGACGCAAATGACGATTTTTACGCCAAAAACCTCACAAACGGTTTTGCAAACTTTGAATGGAATGGCGACTTCCTTACAGTATCGTTCTCAAATGTTCCGGAACCGGCAACGGTTGCCGCGATACTGGGCGGTTTGGCGCTTGCGGCCGCAGCTCTCCGCAGGCGCAAAAGCCGGTAGAATTAGCTGGCGCGGATGCGGTTTTGCAACATTTAATTTCAAAGACAAAAACGGATGAGAAATCCGTTTTTTTTTGTCTATTTTGACTTTTTGCGAATTCTGAGAGAGCGCTCATTTATTGCTGACATATTCTTTATCTATTGACAATTGTTGTATAAATTTATAACAAACAAAAATGTAATTCCAATCGAGGACAACTGAGCCATGAAAAATTTATTCTACTTTATTTTACCCTTAATCGCGGTGGCCGCCTATGCCGACGATTATTATTTTGTAGGGTCAACACCAAAGGTTGTGGAATAGGTTGATTTTTTAGATTTGTCTTTCATAG
>OIGD01001742.1_pt1 | contig 19352 bp, 24 predicted proteins | sample 1582211 | NCBI WGS metagenome assembly OIGD01 (sample SAMN04414078, study PRJEB24778) | human gut metagenome | material: faecal | host: Homo sapiens
TAGAAACTTATTTTCTGGCTTATGGAAAGGTATAGGAATAGGTATAGGTGTAACATTAGTAACTGCAATAATTATAGTAATTTTACAAAAAATAATTAAATTAAATATACCAGTAATTAGTGAATATATAACTGATATAGTAGAAATTGTCGAAAAAACAAAGTCGATTAGATAAATAAATTGTATAAATTGTAAAAATATACTTTAAAAATAAAGATAGATTGTATATAATAATGTATATCAAAAACGGAGGGAGCACAAATGAATTTACCAAATAAATTAACAATATTTAGAATAATTTTAGTACCAATAATGGTTATAATTCCATTTTTAGGTCTAAATACCATATATACAAATTCTCTTATACCATTAACATGGATTATAGTAGAAGCAATTTTCATAACTGCTTCTATTACAGATAAATTAGATGGATATATTGCACGTTCAAGAAATCAAATTACAACATTTGGAAAATTTCTAGACCCAATAGCAGATAAAATTTTAGTATTAGCAGCAATGATAATGTTAGTACAAGATCAAAGACTACCAGCTTGGATTCCAATTATAGTATTATTCAGAGAGTTTATAGTTTCAGGATACAGATTAGTTGCAGTAGGAGAAAATGGAAATGTAATAGCAGCATCTATATGGGGAAAATTAAAAACAGTAACTCAGATGTTTGCATTAATTTTTGCTTTAATTGATATGAATCCATATGCAAAATGCTTATCAGGAAAATTAAATGGATTTGCACTAGCAATTAATATTATAGCAACAGTATTAATGACAGTTTCTGTTATAGCAACTATTTTTTCAGGTTGGGATTATGTAAAAAATGGGAAAGAGTTGTTAAAAAAATAATAAATATGGCATAATAAATTTATTAATGAAATATAAGTTTATTAATAAAATGCAAGAAAGGAAAGGTTTTTAGTATGGTAAAGAAAGTTTTAATAATACTAGTAGTGATTTTATTAATTATTGGAGCAGGTGTAGGAGGATATTATATTTGCAAAGTTAGTATGGAAAATAACAATTCTGAAAATTCTTTAAATGATAATAAAAATAAAAAAAATAATGAAAATCAGAATAACAAAGACAATAATGAAAATAAAAACAACAATACGAATAAAGGTGACAACCAAAACAAAACTAACACGTCTGTAGAAGAAAAATCAAATATAAAAATTAAATTTTCGAATGATGAATGTTTAGCAGTAGGTTTTATACCAACTGGAAAAGAAGAGAAAATGTATAAAAAATGTTTCGAAAACCAGCAAAATGAAAATATCGTAAAAGTAAATAATGGGGATGCATACAAATTTATTGTTATACCAAAAGATGATAAAATAAAAATTAAAGTATGGTCTTGTGAAATAGGTGATGATGGAGAATTATATACTAACAATATAATTTCTGAATACAATAAAGGACCAATATTGCTTTCTACACATGAGTTTGAATACATTCCTAATGTTGCTATAGAATGTACAAATGAGGAAACTGGTATACAATTTTTATTACCAATTACTTTCAATGGATATGATGGTAAATTAAGTTTATATGGTAATGAAGATAATGTTTTAGATATTTCAATATATGAAATGCAATAAAAGTGAAATTATTATATAGTTTATAGCATATTTCACAATAAAAAAGTGTTAAATTGTAATGAGATTATATTATAAAAAATTATAAATACTGTAAAGAATTTAAAAAAAGCAAAAAGAAAGGCTGGAATTAATATGCAAAAAAAGAGAGAAGGATATATAGGATGGGATTCATATTTTATGGGAATAGCAATGTTATCAGCCCAAAGAAGTAAAGACCCAAACACACAAGTAGGAGCATGTGTTGTAAGCAAAGATAACAAAATATTATCAGTAGGATATAATGGTGCACCAAATGGTTATAATGATGAAAATATGCCATGGGATAGAGAAGGGAATTTTTTAGATACAAAATATGCATATGTTTGCCATGCAGAATTAAATGCTATTTTAAATAATAAAGGTTCTAATTTAGAAGGTTCACGAATATATGTAGATTTATTTCCTTGCAATGAATGTGCTAAAGCTATTATTCAATGTGGAATAAAAGAAATAATTTATAAAAGTGATAAATATAATGGAACTGACGCTAATGTTGCCTCTAAAAAAATGCTTGATTATTGCGGTGTCACTTATAGGAAATATGAAGAATGCAATAAAACAGTTACATTAGATTTGTAGGAAAAAAGGAAAAGGGGACGTTTTAGTTTTCCTGCTTGATTAACATAGTGTTACTAATTTATAGTCTTATATTTAAAATTGTATAAAGTATGTGTAATTTACTTATGATAACATACAAACAAAGACCAAAATGAAGGAGACAAAATATAATGGATAAACAAAAGGCAAAGCAAAGAATTGCTGAATTAAGACAACAAGTAGAATATCATGCAAAAAGATATTATGATGATGATAGCCCTGAAATTTCAGATTTTGAGTATGATATGTTAATGAATGAACTTAAAAATTTAGAAAAAGAATTTCCTGATTTAATAACAGAAGATTCAATGACACAAAAAGTGGGTGGACATGTTAAAGAAGGCTTTTTACAAGTAACACATGAAGTTCCACTTCAAAGTTTACAAGACGTATTTTCAATAGAAGAATTAGAAGAATTTGATAAAAGAGTAAAAAAACAATTACAAGATAATGAAAAATTAAATTATGTAGTAGAAACTAAAATAGATGGATTATCAGTTGCATTAGAATATAAAAATGGTGAATTTGTAAGAGGAGCGACTAGAGGAAATGGATTAATACGGAGAAGATGTAACTGAGAACCTAAAAACAATTAAAAATATTCCAAAAAAATTAAAACAAAATATAAATATAATAGTAAGAGGAGAAGTATTTATAGGTTCACAGGAATTTGAAAAAATGAATGAAGAAAGAGAAATACTTGGAGAATCATTATTTGCAAATGCAAGAAATGCAGCAGCTCGGTTCACTTCGTCAGTTAAATTCTAAAATAACAGCTACAAGACCATTAGATATTTTTATTTTTAATGTTCAAAAATTAGAAAACAATAAATTTAATTCTCATAATGAACAATTAAATTATTTAAAAAGCCTAGGATTTAATGTAAATCCAGTTCACGAATATTGCGAAAATATTGAAGATGCAATAAAAGCAGTAAATAAAATAGGAGAAAACCGTGATAAATTATCTTTTGGTATTGATGGTGCAGTTATTAAAGTTGATGAATTAGATTTAAGAGAAAAATTAGGAACAACAGCTAAAACTCCAAGATGGGCTATTGCGTATAAATATCCACCTGAGCAAAAACAAACTATATTAAAAGATATAATATGTCAAGTAGGAAGAACCGGAGCAATAACACCAATGGCAATACTAGAACCAGTTAGAGTTGCAGGCTCAACAATTTCTAAAACAACATTACATAACGAAGATTTCATAAAAGAAAAAGAATTGAAAATTGGTGATACAGTAATAATTCAAAAAGCTGGTGATGTAATTCCAGAAGTTGTGTGTGCAGTTAAAGAAAAAAGAACAGGAAATGAAACAGAATATGAAATGCCAAAAGTGTGCCCTGTTTGTGGTGCAACAGCAATACGTGAAGAAGGAGAAGCGGTTACTCGTTGTACAGGAATTGAATGCCCAGCAAAGGCATTAAGAAGTATTGTACATTTTTCTTCAAAAGTAGGAATGGATATTGATGGACTTGGTTATAGTATTATAGAGCAATTAATAGATAAAGAATTAATTAAAAATATTGCAGATATTTATACACTAAAATTAGAAGATATAGCTTCATTAAAAAAGAACGGAAAAAAATTTGCGCAAAATTTGATTGAAGCAATAAATGAAAGTAAAAATAATGACCTATTTAAATTGATAACAGCATTAGGAATTCGTCATGTAGGTGCAAAACTTGCAAAAACATTAGTTAAAAAATATAAAACAATGGATGATTTAATGAATGCAACATTAGAAGAATTAAGCATGCAAGAAGATGTTGGTGAAAAAACTGCTTTAAGTATATATGAATTTTTTAAACAAGAGCAAACAATAGATTTAATAGAAAAATTAAAACAAGCAGGGGTAAATATGAATGCAATAGAAGAGAATAACACAGATAATAGATTTGAAGGAATGACATTTGTATTAACAGGATCTTTAGAAGAATTTACAAGAGATGAGGCTTCTGACTTAATAGAAAAATATGGAGGAAAAACTTCTAGTTCAGTTTCAAAGAAAACTACTTATGTTTTAGCAGGAGAAGATGCTGGAAGTAAGCTTACAAAAGCGCAAAGCTTAGGTGTTAATGTTATAACTGAGACGGAGTTTAAAAAAATGTTGGAATAGGAAAGAGGAAAAGGGGACGTTTTTCTTTTCCTTCTTGGTAAACATAAAGTTGTTTAAAGGAGAAACAAAAATGGATGGAAAATATACATTTAAGCAGTTTGATAAAAATTTAGATGATGGATATCAAATATATTTTACATATGTAAGAAATAGATATTTATTATTTAAAACATCAGAAAATTGCTATACACAAAAATTATTAGAAGAAGATGAAAAAAATCCGCAACCAAGAATGGCAATTATAACTCACAAAAGAGTTAAAGAAATTTTTCCTTTCATGGAAAATATAGAATACAAGGTGGGAATTAACGAATGATATATAATTTAGAAATTTATTTTATGTTATTTATAATATACTCTTGTTTAGGCTGGGGTATGGAATGCACTTTAGGTGTTATTCAAAAACATAAATTTGTAAATAGAGGATTTTTAATAGGTCCATATTGCCCAATATACGGTGTTGGTGTAGTAAGTGTTTCATTATTATTAACTAAATTTTCAAATAACATAATATTATTGTTTTTATTGTCTACAATAATTTGTGGTACATTAGAATATTTTACAAGTTATATTATGGAGAAAATATTTCATGCTAGATGGTGGGATTATAGCAAGAATAAATTTAATATAAATGGAAGAGTATGTTTACAAACTTTAGTGCCATTTGGAATAATAAGTGTAATAATAATTTCTTTTGTTAATCCATGGATATTAAGTAAACTATATGCAATACCACACAATATTTTAAATTATGTAGTAATAGGATTCTTATTAATTTATATTATAGATTTAAGTATATCTTTTAATGTTATTTTAAGATTTAAAAATTTAAGTAAACAAGAGAAAGATAATACAGAGGAAATTTCTAAAAAGGTAAGAGAAACTGCTGAAGCCGCTATTGAAAGATTAAATTTGGAAAAACAAAGATTAATGAAACAAATTAATATTAGTAAATTTACTTTAGCAAATAATATAAAATATACTAGAAAAAAATATACAAACAAAATAAAAAATCAACATATTACTCTTATTGGAACTTTCAAGTCTCGTATTCAAGATATTGATGATAAAATAAAAGCTTCGGCTAAAGATTTATCAGATAAAATAGCAAGTATTAAAGAAAATCAAATTAAATTAAGTAAAGATATAAAAGAAAAATTTATTAAACAATCTAAATTAAATAAAAGATTGATTAGTGCTTTCCCTAATGTTGAGCAAAAGGATTATACAAGAAAGAAAAAATAGAGGTGAAAAAGGATGTATGAAATTGAAGAATTAAAAAATAATTCTACAAATAGGGATTTTTTTGTTGATGCTGTAAAAGAATCTGGATTGTATTTGGAGTGGGCAAGTTCTGAATTACAAGATGATAAGGATCTTGTTATGCAGGCTGTGAAACAAAATCCAGGTGCTTTAGAATTTGCAAGTGATAGGTTAAAAGGTGATAGAGATATAGTGTTTGAAGCTGTTTCAACTGTTGGTTGGGTTATGTGTTATGCAAGTGATGAGCTTAGAAATGATAAGGAAGTTTTGCTTAGGGCTGTAAAAAATGATGGGCAGGCTTTGTATTATGCGTCTAAGGAATTGAGAGATGATAAGGATGTTGTTTTGGAGGCTGTGAAAAATAAGGGGATTATTGTTAAGTATGCAAGTTTTGGCGTGAGGTCAGATGTGGATGTTGCGGTGGCGGCTTTGGAACAAAATTCTAAGACTGCTTCATATGTTAAGGGGTGTTTGAATCCGGTTTTGTTGGAGAATGAGGAGGTTAGGAAAATTTTGCAATAGGAAAATTTGCTAGGGGCTGCTGAAGGGATGGGGCTTTTGGCAAATTTTTTTGTGGTGGCGCCGAGTTATTAGTTATTTTGTGGGATGAACGTTAATTGTAGAGTTGTGTGTATATATTACCATTCCAGGTTTGCTGCCAGAAGGTTTTTTTACATATTGGCCAAGTGTATAGTCAACAGGTACATTAGAGGATTGTCTTGCCTTGCTGTAATAAGCAATAATTTGTGAGCATCTTATGATTATATCTATTGATGGTGTTGTATTATTGGTTTGCAAAACTCCATGACTGCTGTGAATGTCTTTTGTATGAAACCAAATGTCATGATTTTTTAAAGTTTTAGTTGATAGATAATCATTTTGCTTATTGTTTTTTCCTACTAAAAAAGTGTAACCTTCAATTTTATATTCGATAGGTGTGTATTCTTTATCTGCTTTTTTATTAGTGTTCTTTATTCTAGAGCTTTTGGCAGAATTTGAATTTTTATAATTACTATTTTTAGATGTGTTGTGTAGGCAATTACTAAATTTTTTACTGAAGAATAATTCATTTTCTTTTATTTCACTATAAATTTCGTCTATATCTGTAATGTTTTTTGCATTATCTAAGGAATATATTATAGATTCAATATAATTCAATTCTTCAATTGTTTCTAATTTTTGTTTGTTTACAATTTCAAGTGCGTTTTTTAATTTGTTGTATTTTTTAAAATAATTTTTAGCATTTATTGAAGGTGATAGGTGTTTGTTAACAGGAATTTTTATAATGTTATTGTTATCATAATAATTTTCTAATTCAATATAGTCTGAAGAGAATTCAGAGAATTTGTACATATTAGCTGTAATAAGTTCACCATACAATTTAAATGTATCTTTTTCAGTGCATTCTTTTAATTTGGTATTAATATTGTTTAACTTTTTTGTTATTTTTTTTAATGTGGCATCAACTAATTTTAAAATAGTATTTCTATAAGAATAAAATTCAGATTTTGTTTCTTTTGTATTGTAAAAATCATCTATAAAAAAGTTGATGTATGGAAGTGATGTATTTTCAACTGAAATAGGTTGTTTAAGAGTTAATGTGTAATCTGAATTATAATTTTTTATATATATTTTTTCATTCATGTTATTAATATTTTTTAATATTTCAGATAAATAGTTATAGATTTTTTCTAGATTTTCTTGAGTAACATTGTTTTGTATATTAAGTTCTTCTAGAATGTTTTGCATAAATAATTTACTTATACCATTAAATGTATTTGATATGCCGGTGTCTAAATTTTCTAAGTTTTTTGTTGCTGTGTAAAATTCGTTGAAATTAGTTATGTTTAGCAAATCTAATTTACTAGTTGATGGTAAGTTGTATGGGTGAGCAGGTAAGATATCTCGTAAAGAATTATTAGAAGAGTCTAAGTGTCGTAAACTGTCAATAATTATGTCTTTTTCATTTACAAGTATAATGTTGCTGTGTTTGCCCATTAATTCAATTATAAGTTTTTTTGTAATTAGGTCATTTAATTCGCTATAACATTCAAGTTCTATTATAACGATCCTTTCTAGTCCAGGAGTGTAGATTTTAGAAATCTTGCTACCGATTAGGTGCTTTCTTAAAAGCATGCAAAAGCTAGGGGCATTTATTGGGTTGGGTTTAGATGTTGTGGTTAGATTTAGTCTGTAATTGTCTGAGCAGATTGAGCAATTTAGAGCGTAGTTTTTTCCGGTGTTATAAATGCCTAAGATAATTTCGTTTTTATTTGGTTCAAATACTTTGTTTATTTTTCCGTTTAATATGAATTTGTTTAATTCAGTTACAATAGATTTGGTTACAATTCCGTCAAAAGCCATGTGTGGTGTTCCTCCTTTTTGTGGTACACAGATTAAGATGAAATTATGTGGTGTATTGAAGTAAAATGTGGTTCTTAATTGTGTGTGATATTTTTTATTATATAGCAAGGGGGAGATTTTCGCAAGGTGGGGGATTATATTTTTTTGAGGTTGCACTGAGAGAAAGAATTTGTTACTTTTGAAAAAACAAACTCCTTCAAATGTGGTGAAGTGTGTGATGGGTTTTATGGACTTGTTATGATAATTATTGGGGTTAGATGTTTTTGGGGTGGCTCCGAGAGAAAGAAATTTTTACTTTTGAAAAAACAAACTCCTTCAAACGCGGTGGAGTGCGTGCTGGGTTTGGTGGACTTGTTACGATAATTACTGGGGTTGGATGTTTTGGGGCTCAGGTCGGAGTTTGTTTTTTCAAAAGTAAAAATTTCTTTCTCCGAGTGGGGGGAGTGTTTTGAGTGAGGGAAAATTGTGGGGGTATGGTTGTGTTGTAGTAAATGTTTGATAATTTGGTTGGTGTAATGGTTAATTTTTAAATGCTTTGTTGTATTGTGGTAGTGTTTGATAATTAATTTGTGTAGTGTTTGTTGAATTAAAAATGTTATATTGTATATTATATATATGTGAGGAGTGTTGTGATAAAATATAATTAGGATTGAAAAAATTAAAGTGTTTAAAATTAATTGAAGGGAATTGTTAATATGTATGATGTTATAATAATTGGGGCTGGACCAGCCGGAATTTCAGCAAGTTTGTATACACGGAAGAGCTAATAAGAAAACTCTTGTGTTATATTATGGGGAATCTAGTTTGGTGAAAACAGGAAGAATAGAAAATTATTATGGTTTTGAATATGGAATTGATGGCAATGAGTTGTATAATACTGGAATAAATCAGGCTAAAAATATAGGTGTTGATGTAGTATTAAAGGTTTTTTTGCTTGTGGAGATTGCACAGGAGGATTACTTCAAATTTCTAAAGCAGTATATGAAGGTGCAAAAGCTGGTATTAGTGCTATTGAATATTTAAAAGAAAATAATACTTAAAGTATTTGCATAAAATATTAAAGATAGAATAAGGTTTATAGGTAAATCCTAATTAAAAATCTAATAAATTTGTATAAGGGAGTTTGTGAATATGGAAATAATAAAATTAAATAAAGAAAATTTTGAAAAGGAGGTTGTGCAATCAGAAAAAACTGTATTAGTTGATTTTTATGCTGATTGGTGTGGACCTTGTAAGATGTTATCTCCTATATTGGAAGAGATAGCTAGTGAGTTGGGTGAAAAAGTAAAAGTTGGAAAGTTGAATGTGGATGAGAGTAATGATTTGGCTTTTGAGTATGAAGTGATGAGTATACCTACTTTAATTTTGTTTGAGAATGGTAAAGTTGTTGATAGGTTAACTGGATTGAGAAGTAAGGATGAAATAAGGAAATGGGGACGTTTTTCTTTTCCTACTTTGTAGACATAAATTCTATGAATATACTACATTTTCAAGGATTGGCTGTATTGGTGTTTAAATTAAAAATTTAATTTCAAAGTGTAAAGAATTTCTTATTGAAAAGAGTTTGAGAAACATAATTAATACAAATGTATATATAACTAAAAAATGGCGGTTTATGTTCACCAAACAGGAAAAGAAAAACGTCCCTTTTTCCTTTTCCTGTTTTGGAAAGGAGAGAAATGAAGGCTTTAGTGTTATTAATAATTACAATTTTAATTTTTACAAATGCAGTAACTGATGCTCCTAATGCTATTGCAACACTTGTGGGAACAAAGGTTATGGAATTCAAAAAAGCTGCATGGTTAAGTGCGGTTTTTAATTTAATGGGTATTATTGTAATGAGTTTTATTAATTTTTCTGTAGCTGATTGCATTAGCTCAATGGTAAATCTATCGGATGGGTTTAATGGTTATATATTATTAATTTCAGCTATGCTGTCTGTTATAATTTTTGCATTAGTCGCATTAGCCTTTGGAATTCCAACAAGTGAAACTCACGCATTAACTGCACGGGTTGACAGGAGCGGCAATTGCAGTGTATGGAGTAAAGGGTGTTAATTTTAGTGAGTGGTGGAATGTTGGTATAGGTTTAGTTTGGTCTATTATAGGAACTTTTATTATTAGTGTGTTAATTACAAAAATATTCAGAAAATTTATTTATAAAATAAATAATAATAAAATTAAAAAGACCCAAATAATAAGTACTTGTGGGATGTCTTTTATGCATGGTGCACAAGATGGTCAGAAGTTTATTGGTATATTAATTATTTTTATGTGTTTATTAAAAAATGTTCAAATTCCAGAAATTGTTTTGCCAACTGATTATTTTAATGTTATAATTTTTACAGCAATAATTATGGCAATAGGTGTTTCAATAGGTGGAAGGAAAATAGTAGAAAATATTGGTACAGATATGGTTAGTTTAAATATACAAGAAGGGCTTTTTAGTGATATTACAACAGTTATTACTTTGCTGATTGCTAGTTTGACAGGTTTACCTGTAAGTACTACTCATGCAAAAACAATATCAATAATAGGCGTAGGTAAGGCTAATCGGAAACAAATTTAATTCAAAAAAAGTTGTGGAAATATGTAAAGCATGGATATATACTTTCCCAGTTTGCGGATTATTGTCATTTGTATTTGCATTTTTACTACAATTCTTAGTATAATATAAGTGCGTAATACAATAATCAAACAATTAAACATAGCAAGAAAGGAAGAAATAAATGGAAACAAAAGAAAAAAGAAAAATAAAAATCTTTGGAATAAGTATATGGAGAATTTTAGCTTATTTTATTATTTATAGTGTTGTAGGATATATAATTGAAACACTGTATGGAATGTTAACTAAAGGAGTTATAGAAAGTAGGCAAAGCTTTTTATATGGTCCATTTTGCTCAATATATGGATTGGGTGCTTGTCTAATGATAATTTGTCTTCAAAAATTAAAAAAAAGTCATAATTATCTTTTTATTGGAGGAGCTATAGTTGGTTCAATTGTAGAATATGCAGTTAGCTTTTTTGGAGAAATGATGCTTCATGTAAAATGGTGGGATTATTCTGACTTACCATTTAATATAAATGGAAGAATATGTATTGCATTTTCAGTATTTTGGGGCATTTTAGCAATGTACCTAATGTGTTCATTTAATCCAAAAGTAGACAAATTAATAGATAAAATAAAGTCAAAATTATCGCACTTAGTTTTAAAAACAATCATAATTACAACAGTTATATTAATGCTATTAGATTGTATTATTACAGGAATGGCACTTAGATGTTTTCAAATAAGAAAAATAAAAGAATACAACTTGAATGTAAATAAAAAAGAACTTGTTACAGAAATATATGATGATATATATGGAAATGAAAATTTATCAAATTTTATATATAAATATTGGAATGATAGAAAAATGATATTAACATTTCCAAACTTGAAAATACAAGATAAAGATGGAAATATAATATATTTTAGAGATTTAGTACCAGATGTTAAACCATATTATTTTATGATTTATGAAAAAAATTAAAACAAAAGAAGGAGGAATATTATGGCTAATATATTTGATTATATAGATTGGAGAGGAGATTTAACATTTTTACAAACTCAGTTTAATGAAATAGATAATTTAATTTTATCAAGACTTTCATATTTTGATTTTGACGGAATAATAAAGGAAAATGAAGAAATAACATTAAAACAAGCATATGAAAGGTTTGAAAAACGTGGCTTAGAGAATGCCCACATTTTACAAAAAGAAGATATCGATTTATTTCCAGCATTGGCTAAAAGTGAAAGGTTTGGAAATTTATTATTAACTAAATATATAAATAAACGTGATATGAAACAAGAAAAACAATTTTCAGCAATTACAATTATACTACCAAATGAAACTTCATATATATCATTTAGAGGGACAGATAACACACTTGTGGGTTGGAAAGAAGATTTTAATATGAGTTTTATGAAACTTGTTCCATCACAAATAGATGCTAAAAATTATTTAAATGATATATCAAATGATATTAAAGGAAAATTAATAGTTGGAGGACATTCAAAAGGAGGAAATTTGGCTGTATATGCATCAGCTTTTTGTAACTCAAGTGTTCAAGAAAAAATAATCGAAGTATATAATAATGATGGTCCAGGATTTTTAGAGGAAATAATCGAAACAGAAAATTATCAAAAAATATTAGGAAAAATTCATACATATTTACCACAATCATCAATAATAGGAAGATTATTAAATCATGAAGAAAAATATACAGTAGTAAAAAGTACACAAATAGGAATATATCAACATGATTTATATAGTTGGCAGTTAATGGGAAACAAATTTGTAGAAATGAAAGAAGTAACAAATGAAAGTGAATTTATAGATAAAACTTTAAAAATATGGTTGCAAACACTAAGCATAGAGCAGAGAGAAAAGTTTTGGATGGTTTTATTTGAAATTTTAGGTTCTACAAATGCAGAAACACTTTCACAAATAAGTGAAAAATGGTTTGCTAATTCAAAAACGATATTATTAACATATAAAAATTTGGATGAAGAAAGTAAACAAGTAATTAATCAAACACTAAAATGCTTGTTTAATATTGCAAAAGAAAATATTAAAACAGGCAGAAACATAAAATTAGAGAAAAGAGAGATATAAATATAATGAAAGATAAAGGAAAATTATTAAGAAATTTAGCAATATTTTTGCTAATAATTATAATAACATTTTATATATTATTGAAAGATCAAGATTTGTTACAAATACTTGATATAATATCTTCAGTAAAAATACAATATGTTATTATTGGAATTATATGTATGTTCTTGTATATAACTTGTGAAGCGATAAATATAGGAAGAACATTAAAAAAATTAAATGAAAAAACTACATTTTTGAAAAATATGAAATATGCTTTAATAGGATTTTTCTTTAGTTCAATAACACCAGCAGCAAGTGGTGGACAGCCTATGCAAATATATTATATGCATAAAGATAATATATCAATTTCAAATTCGACATTATCACTTTTAATAAATTTAAGTAGTATGCAAATTATAACAATAAGTTTTGCTTTAATAAGTTTGATGTTTAATTATAAATATTTAAATAGGTTTTTAATAATATTTTTTATTGTGGGGGTATTGTTAAACTTAAGTGCTTTAATATTATTGTTAATAGGAATATTTTCTAAGAAGATGACAAATGGATTGGTTAATATTTCAATAAAGGTATTGAAGTTTTTTAAGGTGAAAAATATAGATTCTAAAAAGGAAAAGCTTGAAAAGGAATTGGTGAAGTATCAGGATAGCGCGGTTTATATAAAAAATAATAAACTGTTGATTGTAAAAATTTTGTTAACTACTTTAGTTGAGTTCACATTATATTATAGTGTTACATATTGGACATATAGGGCTTTGGGATTATCAAAGTATAATATTTTGGAGATTATAACAATGCAGTCTGTGTTATATGCTACTGTTTCAGGAATCCCTTCTCCAGGAGCGGTTGGAGTAACTGAAGGTGCATTTATGGAGATTTTTAGGTTTGTGTATCCTCAGGCGGTAATGAGTAGTGCAGTGTTGTTGAATAGGGGAATTAATTTTTATTTCTTTGTGATGTTTAGTGGTGTTGTGGTGTTGATTAATTATGTGAGGTGTAGTAAGGTTAAGGGGTAGTGACGAGAGAAAGAAATTTGTTACTTTTGAAAAAATAAACTCCTTCAAACGCGTTAGAGTGCGTGTTGGGTTTGTTGGATTTGTTACGATAGTGACTTTTGTTAAAAGTTTGAGGGCTCAGGTCGGAGTTTATTTTTTCAAAAGTAAAAAATTCTTTCTCCGAGTGAGGTTAGTACTCCAGCTAGGCTATAAAATTAGTTTATAGAAAGGAAGATTGAAGTTATGAGATTAAGTAAGTTAAATATAAAGAAAATAAATTTATTAGATGTAGATGATAATTATTCAGCACAAGATATATTGATGAAAATGGGGGAATTGTATCAATTTGAAAGTGGTATATATGCATATGGAACAATATGGTTAAAGCTTCAAAAAAATATTGAAAATATAATTATAGAAGAGCTTGATAAAGCTGATTGTATGCAAGTTGAATTCCCAAAATTGCAACCTAAAAAAATATGGGAGCAATCTAATAGATGGAGTGTATATACTAAGGAAAATGATATAATGTACACAATTGAAAATAATTTAGGTGAATATGGGTTAGCACCAACAGCAGAGGAATGTGCAACTATATATGGAAGTAATAGATTATTATCATATAAAAATTTACCAGCTACATATTATCAGATAAGTGAAAAATTCAGGAAGGAAATTCGTGCAAGAGGGTATTTATTTAGACCTAGAACTTTTACAATGATGGATGCATATTCATTTGACAAAAGTAAGGAAGATATGAATAAAACATATAATAAAATGCATGAAGTATATTTAAAAATATTCGAAAGGTTAGGAATAAAAATAATTCCAACTGTAAGTGATGGAGGAACAATGGGTGGAAATGTATCTGAGGAGTTTCAGGCAGTAACAGCTTTAGGCGAAGATACAATTTTATATGATGAAGACTTAGATGTAGGAATTAATAAAGAAGTTTTAGATTTTGAAAATAAAGATGAATATTTGGCACAATTGAATATTAAAGATATTAGTAAAATGAAAGAATATAGTAGTGTAGAATTAGGAAATAATTTTCAATTAGGTACAAAATATTCAGAAAGTATGGGATTATTTTTCAAAGATGAACAAGGTAAAGAAAAACCATATTATATGGGATGTTATGGAATAGGTGTTGGCAGAATTGTTGCAACAATATTAGAAAATAATGTAATAAAGGAAAATGAAAAAATAAAAGGATTTTCTATACCAGCAAATATAGCACCATATAAAGTTCAAATTATTTATAAGGAAGATAAAAAGAATATTGCTGAAGATTTATATAAACAGTTGAATGAGATGAATGTACCTTGTATTATAGATGATAGAGATGATGAATCAATAGGTTCTAAAATTAAAGATGTACATATAATGGGAACACCATATGTTATTGTATTAGGAAATAGGTTTGAAAACGGTATTGTGGAAATAGAGGAAACAAAGAGCTGCAAGAAGTATGAAGTGGATTTTGAAAAAGTTGGGATGTTTTTAAGGAATTCGGAAGGAATTCGGGACGTTTTAGTTTTCCTACATAATTGACATAATTTTAGAATGCATAGGATAAGAAAATAAATAAAAATATGATTAAAGGAATAAAAACTAATATGATATGTAATGTTGCATTAGGAAATGATGGATGTTGTCAGTGGTGAATGAAAAAAGAAGATATGAAATTCGATGCATAAATTGCTGTAAGAGGTATATAAAAAAATAATGTATATGGAGGATAGATAATATATGAAAGAAAAAGAATCAAGAGATTTAAGGCGTTTAGAAGAATTCGAATTGGTAAACTCTGCTAATCAAGGCGTTTTTATAGAAAAAGATGTATATATACAACCAGAAATTAACAAAAATGGAGTGTATGAATATAAAATATATGATGGTGAAAACAATGAAATTGGTGTTGTTGATGAAAATAAAAAAATAACTTTAAATGATAAATATATCCAAGATAAAAAAATAGCTAGTAAAGAATTAGACTTCGATTTTGATTCAAAGCATATTGAAGTTGATGTTCAAGAAATGTTGGATAAACAATTGGAAAAGGAAAGAAAATTGAAAAATGAGCAAAACCAAAAAAGCAAAGATGTATCAACTCAAAATAATAAAGAACAATTGCAAGATGAAAAGAAAATGCAACAAGAACAAGAGAATGAATCAATTCAAGACAATAAATCAATTCAAATAGAAGATGAAGAATTAAAGGAACAAGGTTATAATATAACAGCATATTCAAGAATAAAAGACCAAAGGGTAATAGATTCTATGGTTGTTACAACAGTAGAACCAAGGTCAGTTATAGTTGCAGAAGTAGATGGAGAATTCAAATTTTTAGGAAAAGAAATAGGTACTGGAAATATTGTGGAATTACAAGAAAAAGCTGGTGGAAATACAAAATCAGAAGAAGTAAATAAATTTGAAGGAAATGTTGAAAAGAAAAAAGGTAGAGGAACAACAATGATTATGCCTGACTATAAGAATGAAAAGGGAGAAAATCTAGAGTTCAATATTGAAAAAAATGGTTATGGTCAAATAGAAGTTGGATATATTGGAGATCTAGATGGGGATAAGACAAGAGAAGTTATACCAGTAGAAACAGATGTAGTACATCCTACAATGGAGGAATACCAAAGAGCTCAAATCGAAAAATATCAGCAATATGGTAATTATAATTTCGTAAGAGATGATGCTATAATGACTGGAAAAGAAGTTGAAGATAGATTAGCAGAAGAAAAAGAATCTATTAGAGATGAGGTTATAGCTGAATTAGGAGAAAAAGAGGAAAATCCTACTTTAAAGGAATTAGAAGATATGATTGAAGAGGAAAAAAAGGAAGAAGAACAAAAAGATCAAAATGAAAAAGAAGAAGAAAAAGATGAAGAAGAATGGGAATTTGGAAGACCACGACCTCGTCCTCGTCACTAGAATTCAAATTTTAATAAGATGTATTACAAGTATTTTAGACAAAATCCATAGAAAGAAAATTGATATAAGTGACGCTATTTATGTTGTAAATATAAATGGATATATAGGAGAAAGCACGAGAAAAGAAATTGAATATGCAAATAATAATGGAAAAGAAGTTATTTATCACGAAAAAATAGTGTTATAAGTAATATGAAATTAGTCAATCAGAAGGTTATGGAATTCAAGTAATATCTTATGGATTTATTGTAGTGGAAATTGATAAAGATATAACTAATGTTTTATAAATGAAAAAGCACAGAAATTTTATTGCAAAATTTTTGTGCTTTTTGTATAATTAAAGCATAAAAACAACAATAGTATGGCTTCTAATATTTTTAATTTATTTAGGAGGAAAAATATGAATTTTATTGGTAGAATTTCAGATAGTGATATTGGAGAAAAAGAAATAATATGTGAAAATCCAAATACTAGAACAGCTGTTAGAGCAATATTAATTAATAATGATAACAAAATTGCCATATTACATAAAAAAAATAAAAACGAATATAAGTTAGTTGGTGGTGTAGTTGATGAAGGAGAAGATTATGAAGAAGCACTAAAAAGAGAAACTTTAGAAGAAGCAGGTTGCAAAATTGAAATTTTAAATGAATTAGGATATATAGAAGAATATAGAGGAAAAATGAACTTTAAACAAACTTCATATGTATATATAGCAAAAGTGATAGAAGATACAAAAGTACTACATTTAACTCAAAAAGAAATTGATGAAGGTTCTGAAATATGTTGGTTCGAACCTAAAGAAGCATTAGATAAAATTTGTGAATGTTATAATAATATTAAACCATCAAAATATAGCAGTATATATTCTACAAAAATAATTATAAAAAGAGATATGTGTATATTGCAGAAATATTTAGAAAGGAAGTTTTAAATTCATTTAGCAAAGACGATTTATTGTTGTGGACAATATTGGTACTTACATTACTTTTTTAGTTGTTTCTAATTTTTTTATAAAAAAAGAGAAAGGAATTAAAAAAATGTCAAAAAGAATAGATTTACATATTCATACAACCAAATCAGATGGAGCATTAACACCAAAAGAAGTTATTGATTTTTATCTAAGATAGAAGAAACATTCAATTTATTGTAATTCCTTATATTTTTTATTTGGTTATCTATTATACATAATATTTCAAATTATATTATTAGCATAAATGAGAATATTACGAATTGTAAAAGAATTAAAATAAGGGCAGTGAGCAGGAGAATTTTATGGAAAATGAAGTAAGATTTTATTATCCCAGTGATAAATACGAAGAATTAAGCAACATGCTAAAAACATATAAAGATTTAAATTATGAAGGATGTTTTCATGAATTAACCATACAATATGATCATCCAATGAAAGAAAAATCTTTTTATAAAAAAGAGATAGATGGAAGATTTAGAGTAAGAATTTCTAAAGAAACAAATACAAAACAAACTAAGGCAAAAATAAGTTGGAAGAGACGCTTACCACAAACATTCCAAGGAATAATTAATAAAGAGGAAGAAGTCGAATTAGATTTTAAATATGATGAATTACAGAATTTGATTTTCTTATTGGAAAAAGTAATTCAAATGAAAAAGATAGAATCATATGAAAGATATAGAAATATTTTTTCTAATGATGATGTTGAAATTGTAGTAGATAAATATCCTTTTGGAGTAGCTTTAGAAATTGAGAACAAAAACATACAAAAGAAAGCAGAAGATACAATATTATTTTGGGTAAATAAATTAGGATTAGATATTAACCAAGTTTTTAGGTTATCTTGGGATGATAAATATAATCAATTATGTGTAGAACAGAATATTGAAGCATATAAAAATGTAACATTTGGTTTACCAATGCCAAAGGTTATGTAACAAGACAGCTATCATCTAATAGCATTAGGAAAGAAGGATACAATGAAAATAGAAAAAATAAAAATAAATAATATCCCATCAATAATATGGGGAGAAAAAAGTCAAAAGGTGTACATTGCCATACACGGAAATATGTCTAATAAAGAAGATGAAGTAATAAAGATATTAGCAGATAAAATTGTAGACAAAGGTTACCAATTGATAAGTTTCGACTTACCAGAACATGGGGAAAGAAAGTCAGATACAAATTATTTATGCAAAGTCCAAAATTGCATAAATGACTTAGAACAAGTTATCGAATATGCCAAGACAAATTACAAAGAAATAAACATATGGGCGTGTAGTATGGGAGCATATTTTAGTTTATTAGCATATAAAAAAGAAAAAATTAAACAATGTATATTCCTATCTCCAGTTGTTGACATGAAAATAGTTATTAATAATATGATGATGTGGAGTAATTCAACAGAAGAAAAATTAAAAGAAAAGCAAAAAATTAAAACAGATTTTGGACAAACATTATACTGGGATTATTATTTGTATGTAAAAAATAATCCAATAACTAAGTGGGACAAAAAAACATATATTTTATATGGAAATAAAGATAACATGCAGAATGAAGCAATAATCAAAGAATTTGTAAATAATTTTGATTGTAATCTAACAATATTAGAAAATGGAGAACATTATTTCCATACAGAGGAGCAATTAAATTATTATAAAAACTGGTTAGATCAAATTATAGAATAGTAAGTCATATTGAAGGTTTAAGAATATATAGTGTTAATGTCAATATAAAAATGTACAATTTCTTGAAAATAAGAATGTACAAAATT
>OIGD01001744.1_pt1 | contig 19328 bp, 17 predicted proteins | sample 1582211 | NCBI WGS metagenome assembly OIGD01 (sample SAMN04414078, study PRJEB24778) | human gut metagenome | material: faecal | host: Homo sapiens
GGAAGAGCGGCGGCACAGGCCCGCCCTCGCCGCGTTCCCAGACGTCGAGCACGGGAGTCAGGAGACTCCATGCGTGTTCGATGGTATCGTTGCGGATGAACAGCGTCTGATCGCCGAGCATACAGTCGAGCAGGAGCCGTTCGTAGGCATCGGGCATGGTTTCGCCCGGTTCGAGGATGCTGGCGTATTTGAAATCCATGCTCAGCGCGCCCATGCAGAGCTTGGGGCCCGGCTGTTTCGCCTGAATGGTGAGCCGCAGACCCTCTTCCGGCTGAACGTTGAGGATCAGCTGGTTCGGGGTGAGGTCTTCCGCTTTGACGGGGGAGAAGATCGAGTGCGGGATCGGCTTGAAGTTGATGATGATCCGGCTGGTCTTCTCTTTCATCCGCTTTCCGCTGCGGAGGTAGAAAGGAACGCCGTGCCAGCGCCAGTTGTCGATCAGCAGACGCATGGCGACGAATGTTTCCGTGTCGGAATCTGCGGGAATGCCGGGCTCGTCGGCGTAGGCGGGAACCGTTTCGCCGTTGATCTCTCCGGCTGAGTACTGGGCGCGGACGATGCTTTTTTCCAGATGTTTCGGATCGAACGGACGGATGCTGCGGAGGAGTTTGAGCTTCTCGGAACGGATGCTGTCGGCGTCGATCGAACCGGGATTTTCCATTGCGACGAGGGCGAGCATTTCCAGAATATGGTTTTGGAACATGTCGCGCAGGAGTCCGCTTTTATCGAAGTATCCGGCGCGCCGTTCCACGCCGACCGTTTCCGCAACGGTGATTTGAACGTTGTCGATGTACCGGGAATTCCATACCGGTTCGAAGATGAGGTTTGCAAACCGGAGGATCATGATATTTTGCACGGTTTCCTTACCGAGATAATGGTCGATGCGGTAAATCTGCCGTTCGTCGAGAGTTTTATGGAGTTCCCGGTCGAGTTCCTGGGCGGAAGCAAGGTCGCGTCCGAACGGCTTTTCAAGGATTACATGCCGCCACGGCACGCCGGAGGGAGTTTCCTTTGTCAATCCCGAAGCGCCGAGATGGTCCACGATATTGGAATAGAGCGCGGACGGCATTGCGAGGTAGAAGATACGTCCGAATGATCCGGGTTCTCCCCCGGCTTCGCGTTCCGCCTGATCGAGTTTTGCGCCGATCGCCTGATAAAACGCGGGGTCGTCATAATCCCCGTGAACATAGTGGACCCGGCGGAGAAATTCACGGATGTCATCGGGACTTCCCTTGATCCATTTTGCGAGAAGTGCGTGAAAGGAAGAGTCGTCCAGTTCGGAACGGGCGCATCCGACGATCCGGGACTGCTCGTGGAGCAGTCCGCGCTTGAAGAGCTGGAAGAGCGCGGGGATCAGCTTTCTGCAGGAAAGATCTCCCGATGCTCCGAAGATTGCGATTGTGTTTGGTACGGGGGCGACTTCCAGACAGAAACCGCCGCGCCATGTGTATTTGCCGTCAGCCATAATTTCCCTCCCGATAGTGTTTTTAAGGAGTAAAATAATCTGCTTTCCGGTAAAATCAATCCCGGAACGGAATTTTCTTCCGGGATCTGAAAGAGGTTACTCCGCGGTGAGGCGGTCGGGACACTCCACTTCAAGGAATGTTGCCGGGATCTGATTTTTGTATTCCAGATTCAGCGTGGGGGCAAATCCGTCTTCCCGGAGCGTGAAATGGAAGAGTTTTTTCATCCGGCTTTTCCCGGCGGGAAGTTTCAGCCGGAAAGATTCTTCCATCGGTTTGCCGGACTTGTTCCAACAACGGATCCGGATATCCAGTGTCAGCGGACGGACCGGGTTGTACAGCGTCAGTTCCAGCGTATAACGTTTTCCCGCCTGGAGAATTCCCGGATTCAGACTTTTCCACAGGTATGGATCCGGGTTCCAGAGCCGCCAGAGATTGCCTTTTTTATGTGCCCGGTAGAATGCAAATTCAAATCCGCCGTCTTCCGGAGAGACTTCCGCCGGATCGTTTTTGCAGACCGGTTCGGGTGTTGCTTTTCCGGTCAGCTCCATGCCGAACTTCTGCCACTTGCGCGGAACGTTGTCTGCTCCCCAGGAGAATGCCCCGCTGGGAAGTGGGCGGACTGCATCGGAATTTTCCGCAATGACTGGACGGAATTCCGCATCGGCTGTTCCTTTCCAGACCGGCAGACTCATGGTTTCTCCGATGCTGTTCCGGTAGCGGCAGGAGAGGTGAATGGAGCCATCTGCCGGGAAGCGGTATTCCGTGCAAACTTCGAACGGGAACGGGAGCAGGCGTTTCAGAAATTGCGCTTCTCCCTGAAATTCAAGGATCAGGTCACCTTTTTCTTCCCGGAACGAAACCCGTGTTTCCGGATCGAAGCGTGTTGCAGCGCCGTTTTTCAGAGAAACGGACTGATTGCGGAGCAGGACTTTTCCGCGTCGTTTGTCAAAAAATTCCAGAATTCCGCCGCCGGCGCGGGCAAGCCGGATCCGGTAATCGGGGTGCTCCGCGATCCAGGCGAGTCCATCGAATGTGAGAGAGCGTTCTCCGCTTTTCCAGACCGGAGCGTTGGTTTGCCGGAGCCGTTCACCGACCGGACGGCATTGCAGTTCCGGCAGGTCCGTGATCAGCTCGAATCCTTGTTTCACATTACGCATGACGAGTTCAGCATCGGGAGGAAGCGTGATCGCCATTCCGCGCCCGTCTTTGCGGAAGATCCGGATTTCCGGCGCGGCAGGATGGAGCGGATTGAACCGGGAATCCCAGATCCGGTTGGAGTCGGACGGTGTCCGGAGAGTTTGACGGTGGTAAAGGATCTCCCAGTCGCGGAAGCTGTGCCAGTCTTCGATCAGTCCCTCTACGGTATTGATCTGATAGCTGCAGCCGTCGGGAATCAGGAAACGTCCGTTTTCTTTTTGGAGTTTCAGCACTTCCCCTTTTCCGGCGACGGCTGTTTGCGGAATATTCAGGTTTGAACCGGTGAGAACGGCACATTCCCACGGCAGCAGATGAAGCGTTGTTCCGGCGGGACGGCTGTTCAGAACATCATGGCGGAGTTTCAAGTCTGCCGGAACGGAGAGTTCTGCGGAGATTTCCCGCCCGGAGAAGTTGATGGCGACCACTGTTCCTCCCCGTCGCATGAGAAAAATTTCCGGTGCGGAGGAGCGGACGGACCGGAAGTCCGCTTTTGCCCGCCGCAGGTCAGGAATGGCGGCACGGACGGCGTTGAGCTTGCGCAGGTATTCGCCGAATCCATTGTCATTGTCGCCGTATCCGAGCGGTACGCCGGGAACGAACCAGTTCCATGCGAGCAGGGCTTTGGAGACTCCGTAACCGGCGAACTGACGCGAGATCAGGTTATCATTGGAAACCAGATAACGCATGAGAACCACGCCGGGCAGATCGGAGAGCTGCTGATCCTCCAGCCAGGTCCGCAGACCGGTGACGAACTGTTCCGGCGGCAGCGCGATCAGCTTGTGGATCAGCTGACAGGAAAGCAGGTCGTAGAGCAGATCGCCTTTTGTGGAGAACGGAAAGCCTTGGACTTCAAGCAGTGTGACGGCATCCGGCGTGATTTCTTTCGCGGCGCTGCGGATGGTTTCCGCCATGCGCAGTCCGCCGGCAAGCGTACTGTAGCTCGCTCTGGGCGCGGCGGGTGCGGGCATGGAGCCGTATTCGTTCAGAAATCTGTTCCAGCGTTCCGGCGGGACGGTGCGGGTGGTCGGTTTCGGGTTGTAACGGTTCTGAAATTGAACGACATTCGGGATTTTTGAGGGAAAACCGCGGCGTCTCCAATTCGGCATTGAGCTGCCGCCGATTGCATCCACGCGAAAACCGGAAATTCCCATCCGCATATAAAACCGGGTTACGTCCGCCATATAACGGTTCCATTCCGGACTGTAGAAGTCCTTGGGACGGCTGTTGAGGATGTAACCGGTTTCGCCGAACAGATAATGGATGAGGGAGACGGGGGAAGTGCCGCCGTGAGGAACGATGTCCTGAAGCACGCGGATGCCGTTCTGCCGCAGTTCCCGCACCATGGCGCGGTATTCGTTCCAGCTGCCGAGCGGGTATTCCGGCTTGTAGTAATCATTCGGGTTATAACTGACGGTTCCCTCCTGAACGGGAAGAAACCACACCGTGTTGAATCCAAGTTCCCGGATGCGTTTGCTCATTCCTTTCCGGAAATCCTGAAACGTCGCCATTTTGAACCGTTCCAGATCCATGCCGAAAATCGCCATATCCTGTACCCATTCCGGGCGGTCGGCAGGGGTGTGGAGACCGTTTTTCGCGAGACAGGCGGGAAGATGCTGTTCAAACAGCGTCTTCAATGCGGTTCCGGGCGCTGCATAGAGTTCAAAGCCGGTGATGTGCTGAACCTGTCCTTTTTCCGCCCATCCGGCGATGTCGACCGGAATTTCCAACGCGACACTGTCCGGCAGCCGTTTCAGAGCGATTCCCGCACTTTCCGTTTTTTGTTCGGGAATGACGAGCACACCGGGCGAGACCGCCAGAAACTTGACGTGCGGCGCTGTTCTCCACCAGGTTCGCGACGGGAGATCGCGGAATTTTCCTTTGCGTTCACTTTCCGGATGTCCTGTTGTGGAGAAGTTGCCGAAGACATGCATTTTATCGTGGAAGAAGGTTCCCGGATAGAAATATTCTCCTTCTGCAGGCAGGGAGAGGAAATAGATGAAGCGGCGGAATTTTTTGAGTTCATTTCCGCGCGGGGCGAGTTCGGCGTTGACACGGATCCGGGCATTGTCTACAAAACGGATCCGCTCCCGCATTTCCCAGTCGCGGTTCCCGCGGGAGAGTGTCACTGTACCGGATGCTTCATCAAACTCAACGTGTTCCGGATTTAATGTCTGGCGGCTGCCGCCGTCATTGAAATAGAATGAAGAGCGGTTGGAGGGATTTTTCAGGATCAGTGCGCTGCCTGCCCGGAGTTCAAGCCAGTTTCCGCTTCCGCGGTCGATTTTCAGCTCCCAGCCGTGTTTCCGGTATGTTACGGGATCCGGAGGCTCCGGTTGACGGATCTCATCATTCCGGAGAGGCCGGAATCCGCCGCTGACAACTGTTTCTTCCCCGCCGTGAACGTTGAATTCGCAAAAAACAGTGTCCTGTACGGAGTAGGGGATTTCCGCTGTACCGGAGGTGAGCAGTTCCGGTGCTTTTTTCGGGTATTGCCATTTGACGGAACGGGTGTTCTGAATTTTGAAATCCCGGAGAGCGGCGTAATCGGGGAGTCCCGGTTTTTTGCCGGTCCAGGATGCGGTCAGCCGGATCCGTGTGGTCCGGCTGGATTTGAACCGGAATTCGATATTCTGCCATTGACTTCCGGTTTCGGAGCCGAGGACCCAGAGCCAGCGCCGGTTCAGATTTTTTTTGTTTTTCACCCAGTCGGGCGTCTCGAATACGATGTTGGTGCTGCAGGATGTTTTTTCCAGAACCGCATCCGGAGAGATTGCAACCACGTCCATGCGGAAGCGTCCGGCGGAACAGGTTGCCGCGATAGTCAGAAGCAGGAGAAGTGGAAGGAGCTTTGGCATGATGAATGTCCTTTCTTGGTGTTTTATTGAATTTTTTCCAACAGGCCGGAGAAGTTCCGGTAGCGGCGGATTCCGCTGTCTTTGAGAGCGGAACGACCGGATGCCGCTGCATGACCGTCCAGAAAAGCGGTGTTGACATGTTGTCCATGCAGGGCCGTGAGAACTCCGCCGTCAGTGCTGTCGTTTGTGTCATTGCTGATCAGATTGAGGGCGGATGGATGCTGCGCCATGGTCGCAGTTGCGGACGTTTTCCGCATGACATCGCCGATGATGAGATGTTTGGATGGCGGAGCTTTCGCGGAAGAATAGTTCGTCCACCAGCTGCCATCGTTGCATCCGGGGGAAGCCGCAATGCCCAGACAGAATTTCTTGGTGCAGTGGGTATCGGCGAATCCGCTTCCCGCGGTGTGGCCGACGGCTCTGCCCCATTCCAGAATCCCGAACGCCTTGAATGCCACGTTGCCGACATTGTTTGGCTTGAGTTCTCCGTTGGAGACACGGACCGCTTCCGGGCAGACCGCGCTTTTTCCATTTTTCAAGTAGCCGCCGTGATAAAGAAAATTGTATGTGCTTACGAATTCGTAGGTGACGTTTTCCAGCGTATAACTTTGTTTGTCATAATATCCGATCGGCATCCATTCGGAGCTGTCGCCTGCATACAGTGTCAATGCGCTAATATATTGCTTCTGATTGCTGAGGCAGAGAATGGCCGATGCCTTGCTTCTTGCCGATTGGAGCGCCGGCAGCAGAAGCGATGCAAGAATTGCAATGATTGAGATAACAATGAGGAGTTCTATAATGGTGAATTGATAATTCCTCATTCCGTTTGTTTTTCCGTTTGTCATACAGGCTCCTCCTTTATGCTTGTTTGATTGATAGGTTTTAAATGAAATTCCATAATGCAGCCATCCGGCTGTTCTCCCCGGAACATGGCTTCCAACATATCGGCGGCTTTCCGGCATGCCGCCCGCCGCGGAGATTCGAACCGCCAGTAGGGAAGCGATTTCTCCGAGTGTGTCAGTAAAAACGGTTTGCAGTCCTGAGCGCTGAGACCGCGCTTTTGCAGAAGTGCGTGAAATTCCGCCAGATATTCTTCCGGCAGAAAAATTCCGCCGGGCAGTCCGGGAGCCGCTTCCAGTTCGGAAAACTCTTTCCGGAGCAGTCTGAGTCCGCTGTTTTTCAGTTCCGTTTTAAGTTGCGGAGGCAGACTGAGCTCTGCGCAGAGAATCAGACCGCTGCCATTGAGAAGCTGCTTCAGTTCTTCCACCGCATTATGATAGGAATACTGAATGGCGGGGACGTGTTTGCCGCCGCAGTTGACTCCGACTACGGGGATTCTGCCGATGGCTTCTTCGAGGATGCCGGGGGTACAGCTGTAACCGACGATGCCGTCTGCATAACAGTGATCCAGTTCATATTTGCAGTCTTCCGGAGTGACCGGGTTTCCTGTCAGGAAACGGACAATAAAATTCTTCTTTGAAAATTCGTCCAGCAGCACGGAAAGCGTGCGCATTGCCGGAGGATCAAGGAAAAACATGTCGCCGCTCATCATTTTGATTCCGATCAGTTTCGGGGGAACCTGTCTGGAGACGCAGAGCGCTTTTGACGGATTGGTGAAAGTCCCGATTCCCCGGCGGGTGATCAGATAATTTTCATGAACCATTTTTTCCACAGCGGCGCGTACGGTTCCCCGCGCGACGGAGAATTTTTCCGCCAGACTGCGTGACGACTGGATTTTAACCGACTGATTGCCGTTCCGCAGGATCAGATTCATCACATAGTGACGGATCTTCGCGGTCTCTGTCAGAAAGTTTTTTGATTCGGTTTCCATCCCGTTTCCTTCCGGTGCCGATGTTGTTTAAGACTAGCCCACCTATGGCCCACTTTATATATTATACAATATTTCCTGGAAATGTCAATCCCCTGTTTGCAATTTTTATTAAAAATAACGGTTTCCGAATCCGGATTGCTATGGAATTTTCTTATACAATAAATGTTTGCCGGTATGCGTTTGTTTTTCGGGATATGGAGAGGGAAAACGGATAAAAATCTTGTTTTCTATTGGATTTTTCGAAAAATCTCTGTATATTTAAAGAAAGAAGTTTTTCGCCGGATTCCGGAGAAAACCGGAACGGAAAACTTACCCAAACAAAGGAAAGGAATTCGCAAAATGAAGAAAAAACTCTCGCTCCTGCTCGCACTGACCGGAGCGGCGGTCCTGTTCGCCGGGTGCTCCACCGTTCAGACTGCCGATGTCAAAACGTTCAACAATCAGAGCATCACCGCATCCGGGACATCGGTTGCACATGTCAGCGGCTACACCAGTGGTCTCTATCTCCTGTGGATTCCGCTGCTGACCGGTTCTGCGGAAGAGCCCGGAGCGATCCGCTGGAATGAGGATTCCGTCAATGTTAGCGCGGTTACCAAAATGGTCACCAAGAAAAGCGCGGAAAAAGGCGGAAAACGCACGATCGACCTCGTTTCCATGACCGACAGCGTCAATATTCCGGTTCCTTTCCCGTTCATTCTGTACTGGAAGACCGCGACCGTTTCCGGCAATTCTGTAAAATAACCCTGTAACCGAGGAAGAATATTATGAAAAAGATCATGCTTTTTGCTTCCGCTCTTGCCGCAGGCCTGCTTCTCAGCGCATGCGCCAGCGTTGAAATTGTAAAAGATAAAAACCTCAGCGGTCAGAAGATCGCGAACAGCGGAACGACTCTTGCTCATGTTGATGCACAGAACTGGGGTATTTACCTCTTCACGATCCCGCTGCTGACCGGTTCCACCGCAAATCCGGGTTCCATCGACGTTCTGAAAGACACCGTTACGGTCGGCTCCCTGATGCCGGTCCTTACGGCGGAGACCAAAAAACTCGGAGCGACCAAGGTTCTCAATCTCGCTTCCCAGTACAAGGTCGGCGGATTCATTTTCTATACCCGCCAGATCAATATTTCCGGCAACGCCGTCCGGTAATTTTCCGGTTCAGCCGGAATCAGAACCCTTCCACCGCATTTGAGCGGGGAAGGGTTTTTTGTTGTCCGGAATATGCGGGATGCGCATAATCCTCATGTTTTTTGAATTTTCTCTCATTCACAAACTTCACAGTCTGTGCTATAATATTACAATCAACAACAAAAAAGGAGGATTTCGTATGACACGTTCCGTTCGCTATCCGGCTTATCCGCTGGTGACCCATGATCCGTATTTTTCCATCTGGAGTTTCAGTGACCATCCGGCGGAAGACTGGACCCGTCACTGGACGGGGCACAACAACAATCTTGAAGGGGTGATTCGCATTGACGGGAAAAACTGGCGGTTTATGGGGCCTCGGAAAGGCGCGGACGCGATGACGCTGCTTTCCGTGGAAGTGCTGCCGACCAGGACGGTGTATTCATTTGCCGAAGGGGGTGTCCGGTTCCGGCTGACGTTCCTGACTCCGGCACTGCCGTACCGGCTTGACGTCATGGCGCGTCCGTTGACCTATATCTGCTATGATGTCGAATCTACCGACGGCGCGGAGCACAATGTGGCAGTTTTCTTCTCCGTTACGGGCGATTGCTGCGTCAACAGCTGTACGGATCGTATCAGCTGGACGCGTACGCTCAAAAAGAATATGACCTGTCTTTCCATCGGTTCCGCCGCGCAGCCTGTCCTTGCGAAATGCGGCGATGATCTGATGATCGACTGGGGGCATATCACGCTTGCCGTTCCGGATGAATTTGCGGCGGAGACCTGTCTGAAAGGAAACCGCGTACTGTTCGAGGAATTCCTGCAAACCGGACATTTGCCGGATGAGGACGAGTGCGGATTTGGAAAAATTCTGCGTCAGGGCTGGAACGCGGCGGCTTCGGTGATCCGTCTCCGCGCGGTTCCCGGCAGAACGGTTTCCGCCTGGCAGATGCTGGCGTATAATGATTGCCTGTCGGTCGAATATCTGAACAGGAGACTTCCCGGTTACTGGACCGTTTCCTGCGGAGATTTCGCTTCGATGCTGACAGCCGCGTATCAGGAGTATGCCGCTCTGCGTGCGGAATGCGAGGCGTTTGACGCGGAACTGATGACGGATGCGGAACAGGCGGGCGGACTGGAATATGCACGTCTGCTTGCCGGAGCGTTCCGTCAGGCGATTGCAGCGCATAAACTGGTTGCGGATATTGACGGGACGCCGCTGTTCTTCTCCAAAGAGAACTTTTCGAACGGCTGTATCTGCACGGTCGATGTGACCTATCCATCGTCGCCGCTGTTCCTGCTGATGTCGCCCGCGTTGATGAAAGGGATGCTGATCCCGATTCTGGAATATGCCGGAACCCGCAAATGGCGTCATCCGTTTGCTCCGCATGACCTGGGGACTTATCCGCTTGCGAACGGTCAAGTTTATGGCGGAGGCGAAACGTCCGGGGAGGAACAGATGCCTGTGGAAGAGTGCGGGAACATGCTGCTTCTTGTTTCGGCGCTCGCGAAGTTCACGAACGATCTGCCGTTTCTCCGCAAATATGAGGGACTGCTCCGCAAATGGGCGGAATACCTTGCGGAAAAAGGCTACGATCCCGAAAATCAGCTTTGCACCGATGATTTTGCCGGACACCTTGCGCACAACACCAATCTTTCCATTAAAGCGATTCTTGCATTGGGCGGCTTTTCCGTTATTACGGGAATGCTCGGAAACGCGGAAGAGGCGCAGCGTTATCGGAAACTTGCGCAGGAGTTCGCCGGACGCTGGGTTGTCGATGCCGACGATGGAGAGTTCTACCGTCTGGCGTTTGACCGGAAAGGTTCATGGAGTCAGAAATACAATCTGGTCTGGGACCGTCTGCTCGGACTTGATCTGTTTCCGAAGTCGGTCGCCGAAAAGGAAATGGCGCACTACCGCAAGGTCCAGAACAAATACGGCCTTCCGCTTGACAGCCGCAAGAGTTATACAAAGATCGACTGGATTCTCTGGAGTTCGATCCTGACCGGAAAAGACGAAGATTTCCGTGCTCTTCTTGCTCCTGTATGGAAATGGGTGGAAGAAGGCGTAACACGGGTTCCGATGACCGACTGGTACGAAACGACGGAAGACGGACATAAAGTCGGTTTTCAGGCGCGTTCCGTTGTCGGCGGCCTGTTTATCCGTCTGATGGCGGATGAGCGTCTCCGTGCGAAGTGGCTGGCAAAAGCCCGGTAACGGGGAGCGGTCCGGGGAAGTTTCCGTTCCCCGGACAATTCCATTATTTCAGCATTTTTTTCAGCAGGGGAACAAGTTGATCCGTCATGCGCTCATAGCCTAAATCGCCGGGATGAACACTGTCGACGGCGGTTTCGCCATCGGTTCCGAACAGCGTATTGCCTTTGAGATAGACGATCCGGCGTTCTCCTTCTTCCTGCAACTCCCGGTAAATTTTCCGCATGGCGTTCCAGCGTTTGCGGTTGTCGTCGAGTTTTTCTCGGAAGAACCAGCCGTTGGTCTTGGGGGCGTCTTCCATCAGCAGAAAGGGCGTTCCGGGACGCAGTCCGCGCAGGCGTTTAAGGAACGGTTTTGCATTGGAGCGGATCTGTTCCAGATCCATATTCGGCATTGCGTCGATGACGAATGCCGCCGGATTCAGCGAACCGAGGATTTCCGCGACTTCCAGTTCCATTCTTGCCGCGCCGGAGAAGCCGAAATTATAAGTTGGCCGTTCAGTTTCCTGCCGATCCACGCGGGATGGCAGAGTCCCGCGTGGGAAGCGTAGGCACCGTGAACGATGGAAGAACCGTAAAAGACGATGGACGCGGTTTCCGGGCGCGGGGCGACAGGTTCAAACATGGCTCCGGCTTCGATTCCGAGCTCTGCATGCAGCAGTCGGTTGCGGGACGGGAGGTAGAGGCGGAATTTGTGTTTCCCGCGGATGGGCTCCAGTGTCAGCGGATACTCTTCCGCATCGCCGAATTTATGGTTTGTGGTTGCGACCCAGCGGAATTTTCCCGGTTTTTCTTCGGCGTAGAGGTCAAAGCCGCTGAACGAACAATTATTGAAGTTGCGTTCCTCATACTGGGCCGTTTCAAATTTCCGCCGGATGTGAATGAACGGGGAGTCGGTAACAAAAGTAATGCACATTCCAGTGGAGGAATGGGAGTTGTTCCAGACCTTTTCCGGGAGAAGGGATTGAAATGCGGCGGGAAAGCGGTCGTATGGAGATTCATGTTTTTTCCGCTGCCACGCCTGACCTTCCAGGCCGATTTTCCGGAAGTCGATCCAACGAAGTTTTGCTGCCATGGTATACTGTATCCGTTTTCTGTTTTGCGAGCTGAAGTCAAAAAAAAACCCCGTCCACGGAGAACGGGGTCGAATCTCAGCGGAAAATTACTTTCCGACAGGGCATTTCAGCTTGGCATAGTCCGCTTTGCTGACGAACTTTGTCAGGTTGGTTCCATCATCATCGGTGGCCTTGACGGCATAGCGTTCCTGGATACCTTTGGCGGTCTCTCTCTTGTAGACAACCTTTTTGCAGTTCTTTTCAGCGATTTCGACTTTCGTTCTTTTCTTGACGTTGAAGAATTCCATGAGCTCGTCTCCCTTGTTATTGGGTTAAGTATTCAAGCACAATTTTGTGCTTATGCGGTAACTGTATCATAAAATTAATTCATTTTCAAATGGAAAAATCAAAAAACAGGCAGAAAAAGTTCTTTTTTTTCTCTTTTTTTTGCTTTTCAGCATTTTTCGAGCGGATTTTTCCCGAAATCGGGGTGAATTCCGAAGCGTGTCAGGACGAAATCCGTTTTGACCGGGTCGTCCGGAAACATGGTCCGGAATACGCGTGTGATCTCCAGAGCGGTGGTGAGATCAGCGGCATTGCGGGTGGTCAGGCCGAGCTCCCGCGCAATCCGGTGCATGTGCGTATCCAGCGGTACGACCAGATGGGACGCCGGAACCCTGGTCCATCCACCGGGATCCACGGCATCCTGCCGCACCAGCCAGCGGAGCATCAGATTCAGCCGTTTGCACGCGCTGCCGCGTTTCGGCGAGGGCAGAAGTGTTGATTCCCCCGACGGGAACCGGCGGCACAGCTCCGAGCAGAAATGTTCCGTTGCAGGGAGAACCGTTTCATGATCCGGACGGAAGCCTGCCAGAAAACAGTCTTCCAGCGAGCCGTAACGGTTCAGAACGTCGGAAGTTCCGGCGAACAGAAATGCAAGATCGTCTCCGGTGTGGAACCGGTGTTTGAACCCGCTGAAATCATGCCGGAAGCGCTCTTCATCGCCCGAACGGATATACTGTGCGGGATGGGGACCGGTTATCCGGAAAACGGCATCCAGACTGTTCAGAATCTGCCGGACGCGTCCATACGCCAGCGCGGAGGCGATGAGCGCAGCGATCTCCCGGTCGGCTGTTTCCCGGAACGGCAGAACCGTTTCGAGCGGATCGGGGGAGATATAGTGCGGATCGGAGTAGACAGCATAAAGCCGCTCCAGTCGTTGACCGAGCGGCTTCCATGCTTGTGTGTTCAGCGGTTTACTGCTTGGAAAACTCATCCTTGCCCGCTCCGCATTCCGGGCAGACCCAGTCCGCCGGGAGCTGATCAAACGGGGTTCCGGGCGCCACTCCGTTATCGGGGTCGCCTTTTTCGGGATCGTACACATAGCCGCACACGTCACATACATACTTGTCCATAATTCATTCTCCTTATTGTTTTGCACGTTCGAGCAGAAGATTTCCGATTCTGACTCCGAAGTCAAAACACTTCCGGAAATCTTCTTCCGACGATGCGAATTTCAGTTTCAACGGTTCTTCCGGGAGTTCCACGTTCATGGACTTGAGGATCTCCATTGCCTGGGCCGGAGCTTCTCCGCTCCATCCGAAAGAGCCGAATGTTCCGCCGATCAGATTCTTCGGCCGCAACCCTTTGAGATAACAGAGCACATCCGAGACCGAGGGATAGAGCATGTTGTTGATGGTCGGCGAACCGACGATCAGCGCGCCCGCTCCCATGACGGCGGTTGCTACATCGCTGCGGAATTTGGAATGCATACAGCAGACCGTCACGCCGGCTCCGGTGGAACGGATGCCGTCTGCGATGGAACGGCCCATTTTGTCGGTCGCTCCCCACATGGTGTCGTAAACCACAACAGCTCTCGGTTCGGGTTTCTGTTCCGCGAATTTTTTATAGAGGGCGAGCGGTTTTGCAACATCGGCTCCGCGCCAGACCGGTCCGTGGTCGGTGGCAATGTACTGCACATCAAGACCCAGCGTCGGGAAGACTTCCAGAAGTTTGAGGACCTGCGGCGAGTAAAGCAGCAGGATGTTTGCATAATACTTCTGCATTTCCTGTTCGATGACATCCCACGGATTCTCGTCGATGAAAATCCGGTCGGTAGCCAGATGCATACCGAAGCCGTCCTGCGAGAACAGGATTTTTTCCTCTTTCAGATAAGAGAACATGCTGTCGGGCCAATGGAGCATCTTGGTTTCGATAAAAGAGAGCGTAAGCCCGCCGAGATCAATGCTGTCGCCCGTTTTCACCGCTGTAAGCCGGTTTCCGATATGGAACTGGGCGTCGAGAATGCGGACTCCTGCGACGGAGGCATATACGACTTCGGGTTTCAGTTCATCAATGACCTCGGGCAGAGCGCCGGAGTGATCCGGCTCCGCATGGTTGGAAACGATGACTTTAATCTCCGACGGGTCGATGACGGATGCGATTCTGGAATACATTTCCTGTTTGAACGGAGCCTTTACGGTGTCGATCAGGGTCGGTTTTTCGCCGAGCACGAGATAGGCGTTGTATGTAGTTCCGCGATGGGTATGATACCCGTGGAATTCCTTGAGATTCCAGTCGATTGCGCCGACCCACCAGACTTTATCGGTGATTTTTACAGCTTTGAATGGCATGGTTCTGAATCCTGTTTCTGTTGGTGGAGCCCGTGAAGGGCTCCCGGTTATAGGTTGTTGACCCAGAGCCCGTGAATGTTGCAGTATTCACGGATCACAACTCCGGGTTTGAGTTTCAGCTGGAACAACGCTTCGGGAGCGTCGCCGGGTTTGAGACGGATGCGTTCGGAGCGGGGACCGTCGATGATCTCGATCCATTCGATGTAATGTTCCGGAGTCATCGGATGAGGCGTGGAACCGACTACGACTTTGGTGTCGCCGGACGGCAGGGCGGAAGGTAACATGTTTTTCCGTCGCCATATCCGCAGTTTTTTCCTGCATGAGCGTCATGGGTTTTCCACAGCATGTGAATGTGCAGTTTTCCGTACATGTGCATTCATCCAGAACTTCGATGACCGCATTGCACCCGGTGCATTTGAGAATAGAGTTTTTCGTGTTCATTTTCTCGTTTCCTTTTTGTTTAAGGTTTTTATTTTATACGACCGGGGGGATCGTCGTAACCGTTTTCCGTATTGATCAGTTGAGCATTTCCTTATAACAGTCTACGCAGTAGCCGTCGAATTCGACCTTGACCTCGGAAATGCGTCCGGAGAGCATTTTCGTCAGGTCCCGGTTCAAGGCTGCGGGATTTTCCATTTGCAGATCTTCCACCGCGCCGCATTTCCGGCAGCGGAGATGATAGTGAATGGAAGTATCGCCGTCGTAACGGTTCTGGCGTCCGGCGAGTTCGATTCTCCGGATCTCTCCGGCATCCGCAAGCAATCCCAGGTTCCGGTATACCGTAGCCAAACTGATTTTCGGCATCCGCTGTTTGACGATGCAGTACAGTTCATCGGCGGTTGGATGGCATTTCAACTTCCGCAACTCTTCCATGATGACTCTGCGCTGACTGGTATTGCTTAACTTCATCGTATCCGTTCTCCAGAATGAAATTTCTGTTCCATGCCCCCTTGTTCCATGTTATAATAGGAATCACTATTGGAAAGTATATATGTTCTTTTGAAAAAATCAAGCGGAAAATTCTTCCGGGAAAGAAAAAAGTTGCATTGATATTGTATTTATTCGCTGTTTTCTGCGGAAAAACTCAGCCGGAAAATTTACCGTTCCGGCTGAGCAAGGTGTCCCGGGGGCGGGAATCAGAGCCCGACATCCGGCAAATGGAGTGCGAAACCGAGTTCCCTCAGTTTCTGCTGAAGCAGCGGAACGGAGAGATCGCCCGGTTCTCTGCCTTCGTCGATGGCAAGAGCGGCGGCGAGTCCGGCAACCTGTCCCGTCATGGCGGCGGAGGGGATCACCCGTGTGATTTCCCATGCGTCTCCGGTGGCGGATGTGCAGCGCCCCGCCGCGAGGAGTCCGCCGAGCCGGTTCGCCGGATAAAGCGTCCGGTACGGAATTTCCCAGACGAAGCCGGGTTTGCGCCAGTCTGCGAGAAGTCCGATGGAGTCTTCAAACCGGGTGGCGTGTTCGTTGTCCTTCAGTACATATTCGCCTTGAATGCAGCTGATCTTGCGGAACTGCGGCATGGCGGGGAGTTTCAGCGCATAACAGCTTCGTCGGTCGAACTGGCTGGAGGCATGGAGATCGCGGTAATATTCCAAAAGAAAATGGCGCGTGGCGAGGATATAGTCGGAAACATCTTTTCCCGATGGGTGCCGCACGGTCTTCTCTTTAAGCGATTCGCGGGTAAAACCGCATTTGGCGAGCCGTTCCTCCGAAACCGCACTGTCACCGTTTGCCCACGCTCCGTCGAAATGCATGACGACGCTTTCGCCCAGTTCATCCATGCGATGACCTGCGTGCGCGCCTTTGCGGTATTCAAGAGCCCAGAGCGAGTAGAAGTTGTCGCCGTCCAGACACGGGACTCCCGCGCGGCGGGCAAGAACGCTGCTGCCGCTGGCGTCGATGAACTGTTTTGCGCGGATTTCCCCGCGTCCGCTTTCGTTTTCGACGACGGCGGCGGCGAGGCGTCCGTCTTCAACGACAGCGTCACAGAGAAGCGTATCGTACCAGATGTCGACACCCGCATTCCGGAGAGCTTCTTCGAGGGCAAGCATGAATGCGGCGGGCGAAAAGACGCAGCGGTAGCGTTTCTGTTCCTCGGCGTTCTCCGCATGCGCCAGTTGGCGGGAATTTCGCCCGGGCCGTATTGGATACTGGCTTTCAGCAGTTCCTCACTGAGTCCGAATGTGACTTGATGGCCGTTGCCGTCGCAGATCGGCAGATAGATATAAACCAGACCGCTGGTCGCGAGTCCGCCGGGGAGGATCGTTTTTTCCACGAGAACGGTTTTCTTGCCGGATCTTGCCGCCTGGATTGCGGCGGCAATGCCCGCGATACCGCCGCCGACAACGGCAATATCATAATTGACTTTGAAATTCATAAGTTGTTCCTTTTTTATGCCGGAAACGTTGTTCCGGGCGAGGTTGGTTCTGTTTTGCTGTTTTTCAGATTGAGCAGATGCGGGCGTATTGCCCTGAGTTCGGAAGGATCGCCGCTGCCGTGTGCCCAGCCGGTACACCCGGACTGCCTGTTATGAGAATGACGGTACAAATCCTTCGTCTTTCTTTAATCTAACCGTATTTGGCAAAAAATCAAGCGGAACAGTTTTCTGTCCTATAAAAAAACGGAGTTGAGGGGTGGTTTCCGCAACTCCGTTAAAATTCCCCGATTTCCGAAACTTTTTCCATTGAAAGGAATAATCGCCGCTCTTCCGTTCTCCGGCGGATGCCATAACATTCGTGAATTCTTTCAAAACACTCATCCCCGGATCTGCGGTCCTTCGGATTTCATTCCTCTTTTCACGGGATGGGATTTCCTGTACACGGCGGAAGTCTGCGGGATGTTCTCCGCATTTTCCCGACGCTGTCCATTCGCTCCCATATTCCGTTTCTCAACAGAAAAAGCCCGGGAACCGGGCAATTTTTTTCAAAGATCATGCCGGAAACACATCAAGACACAGACCCCCGCGGAACGGAAAAACTGTGTTCGCTCTTTATCCGGTTCTTGAAACTGTAACTTCTTCTCTCTGATAAAGATAATATAGTATGAATTCCAAAAAGTCAATCGGGAAACTTGAAAAATTCCATTATTTCCCGGTAATTTTGCATTTTTTTGAAAAAAAATCCTGAATTTTTGTGGGCGGAAAGCTCTTTTCCCCGGAAAACTTGATCATCGGGATTGATAAAACGGGGTTTTGCGTGTATAGTGGAAAAATTGAGGTTTCGTATTACTTATGGACAAGATTTTACAACATTTCTGCGGTTATCTTCTGATGGAGCGCGGTTTGAGCAGGAACTCCATTTCCGCATACCGGTGCGATTTGGCGGATTTCATCGCTTATCTGAAAAAATACGGCAAAACGGATTTTTCAGAGGTCACCCGTGACAATATCATTGACTTTCTCGGCGAGCACAAAGAGAACGGGATGGAACCGGCGAGTCTTGCGCGGCGTCTGGTCGCAATCAAGGTGTTTTTCCGTTATCTGGCACAGGAAAAATTTGTGCCGGAGAACATAACGTCCGTCATGGATTCCCCGAAACTCTGGCGGATTCTCCCCGAATTCATGTCTTCCCGGGAAGTCGAAGCGCTGATGAATGTTTATGCGGTCAATGCCAAGGATTTTCTTGCGATCCGGAACCGCGCGATCCTGGAGGTGCTGTACGCGTGCGGATTGCGGGTGTCGGAAGTCGCGTCGCTGAACGTTTCGTCGGTCAACGCGGAGAACGGAGTGATCCGCGTGCTGGGGAAAGGATCGAAAGAGCGTATCGTTCCGGTTGGACACCTTGCTGTGCAGGCGCTCCGGCGCTATCTGACGAAGTCCCGCCCGAATCTTCTGCGCTCTCCGGATGAACCGACTTTGTTTCTTTCCCAGCGGGGGAGAAAACTGAACCGGGAGCGTATCTGGGCGATCATCAAGGAGGCCGCGCTTCAGGCGGGAATCATGAAAAATATCCATCCGCATACACTGCGTCACTCCTTTGCCAGTCATCTGCTGGAAAACGGGGCGGATTTGCGCGTGATTCAGGAAATGCTGGGGCATGCGGATATTGCCACAACACAAATTTACACTCATGTGGATCAGAGGCAGCTGCTGGCGGTCCATAAAAAATTTCATCCGAGGTCATAATCATGAAACGTGTCCGTATTGCCGTTCTCTGGGTCATTATTGCAAGTCTGGTCATGGGAGGAATCTGGTATTTTGATGCGGGGGGGACCGGACGGTTCCGCCGGGACAGTATTGTTTTTCCGATTATGAGCACCAAAGCCAAAATACAGCTGATCGGAACCGAAGAGCAGGAGATTGAAAAAGGGTTCCGCGCAGCGCGGGAGGCAATGGAAAAAGTGGTTGCCGTTTGCAACTATTTTGATCCGGAGAGTGAGTTGGGACGTCTCAATGCGACCGCGTCGAAAGCGCCGTTTTACTGTTCGGCGGAGCTGTGGGAGATTTTGCAGGAGGTACGCAAGTATCACCGGATATCGGAGGGAGCGTTTGATCCGACGATCTGCCCGTTGATGAAAGTCTGGGGCTTCCATCGCGCCCGCAAGACTCTGCCCTCCGAAGAAGAGATCGCAGAGGCGAAAAAACGCTGCGGATTCCGTAAGATTCTGTTCAATGACAATGAACGGAGTGTGTTTTTTGAAGTGCCTGGCATGTCCATTGATTTGGGCGGGATTGCCAAGGGATGGGCGGTGGACAAGGCTGCCGAAGAGGTTTTGAAAACGACCTCGATCCGGCGCGGTTTTGTGGATCTCGGCGGAAATATGCGTTGTTTTCCGCTTCCGCCGCCGGGACGGAAAGCATACCGGATCGCCGTGCAGGACCCGAAATATCCCGGCAGGCAGGTCGCTGTTGCGGATGTGCTGGACGAATGTATCGCCACCAGCGGTGATTATGAGCGGTATGTGGTGATCAACGGAAAGCGTTATACGCATATTATTGATCCGGCAACAGGGATT
>OIGD01001751.1_pt1 | contig 19263 bp, 15 predicted proteins | sample 1582211 | NCBI WGS metagenome assembly OIGD01 (sample SAMN04414078, study PRJEB24778) | human gut metagenome | material: faecal | host: Homo sapiens
GCTCGCCGGCATGAATTTCAACGGCACGGCGCTCACCGGCACGGTTCAGTTTCCCGCCGGCGACTACAAGTTCCTGCCCTCCTACGGGCTGGTAACGCCGGGCAACTACACGTGGCCGGACTTCACGGACGCCACCCTCTCCGATGCACTCTACGTGACCCATACCGGGGAGAATTTCCCGGCGGCGTTCATGCTCAACACACCGCTCGATGCGGTTCCCGCCTACACGGTGTCCCTCGACGGCCCGAAACAGACGGTCAGCGCCACGCTCCGCCGCGCCGTTTCGCGCGTGGACGTGCTCTTCATCCGCGCAGAGAAGGATGCCGCAACGGGCGTCTATACCGAAAAAACGGGTGCTGACGTTTTCGGCCCCGAGAAACTGGCCGGGGTGAAACTGGCCTATACCGGCGCCAACAGCCGTCTGGGACTTTCGGGCGAGAAAGTGTCCGGTCTTTCCGACGTGTCCCACACGATCGGCACCCCTGCGGACGTGGTCACGATAGGCACGGGCGAATCGACGGTCGTCGGTGCCGACAAATATGATTTCGAGAACGTACAGCCCGCCGAGCTCCTCGACACCCTCGCCGAGCTTGATGTCGGTTCCGCGCCCCGCCATATTTGTGGCTATCGTCACGACTCCCTTTTCGCCGGCGTGCGCTATGATGTCGGCTTCTTGCTCGTGCAGTTTAGCGTTTAGAACCGTATGCGGAATCTTATAGCGGTCGAGCATTCGGCTTAGAACTTCGCTCGCCTCAACCGACGCAGTGCCGACCAAAACAGGCTGTCCCCTATCGTGCGCCGCCTTTATTTCTTCTATTGCCGCCTTGTACTTTTCGCGGCGCGTCTTGTAGATTACGTCGTTTTTGTCGATTCGACGGCAAGGCTTGTTTGTGGGTATTGCCATTACATTGAGCCCGTAGATGTCGTGGAATTCCTGGGCTTCGGTCTCGGCAGTTCCGGTCATGCCGGCGAGCTTCTCGTAGAGGCGGAAATAGTTTTGTATGGTTATTGTCGCGTATGTTTTCGTTTCCTTTTCTATCGCGACATTTTCTTTTGCCTCAATCGCCTGGTGCAGGCCCTCGCTCCATCTCCTGCCGTACATAATGCGGCCGGTGTTCGGGTCAACAATATGCACTTTGCCGCCCTGTACGACGTATTCGACGTCCTTTTCGTATATCGAGTACGCGCGCAACAGCTGGCTTACGCAGTGTATGTCCTCCGAAAGCGCTATAAATTTGTCTTCCGCCCTTAGCTTCGCCTCCTGCTTTTGTTGCGGGGTCATCGTCTGGTCCGAGTCTATCTCGACAAATATAGTCGGAAGGTCGGGCAGCACGAACGCGTCGGGATTTTCTGGGTGGACGGCGTTACGCCCCTTCTCGGTCAAATCGCTCGTGAGCTGTTTTTCGTCTATTACGTAGTAAAGCTCTTCCTTGCGGCGGAAACGCTCCTCTTTGCGGAAGTCGGCAGCCATTTCCATGTCGATTTTATCGAGCTTCTTGCGCACGTCGCCGTGCTCCATCAGCTGCCTCAAAATCCTGTTTTTAGGGGCACCCAACTTCACCTGCCAGAGCTTTATTATATCCTCCTCGGAAAGCTCCTTGCCGGCTTTTACGAGAGCTAGCACGTCGTTGGCGAGCTTGTTGCACAGCTGCGTTTGCAACTTTACGACCCTCTCTATATGCGGCTTCAGCGCCATAAACGGCGGTTCGCGGTCTTCGTCAACGGGGCCCGATATTATAAGCGGCGTGCGCGCTTCGTCTATTAGAATCGAGTCAACTTCGTCAACTATGCAATAGTAGTGCCCGCGCTGTACTTGGGCGGCGGCGGAGGTCGCCATGCCGTTGTCGCGCAAATAGTCGAAGCCAAATTCGCTCGCAGTCCCGTAGGTTATGTCCGCCTTGTACGCTTCGGCCTTCTCGGCCATATCCTGCATATTGTATATCCAAGAGACGGACACTCCGAGAAAGTTGTACAAATATCCCATCCATTCGGAGTCGCGCTTGGCGAGGTATTCGTTTACCGTGACGAGGTGGCAGCCTTTGCCGGTCAGCGAATTCAGATAGAGGGGAAGGGTGGATACGAGGGTTTTGCCTTCGCCGGTTGCCATTTCGGCAATCATATTCTGGTGGAGGGCTATGCCGCCTATTAGCTGCACGTCGTAGTGCACCATTTCCCACTTTATTTCGTGGCCGCAGACGGTAATCGTCTTGCCGCAGAGCCTGCGGGCGGCGTTCTTCACGGCGGCAAACGCCTCCGGCAGGAGCGAATCCAGCGATTCCCCTTTTGCGTATCTTGCCTTAAACTCGTCGGTTTTAGCCCTTAACTGCTCGTCGGTCAGCGACTGGTATTGTTCCTCAATCTTATTTATCTTTGCTACTATCGGGCGCGTCTTCTTGTAAAAGCGTTTGTAATGGCTGCCCGCGAAAAGTTTTAGAATTTTTGCTATCATGAATATTTTATCCGTTTTTATACGGTTTTGCTGTATTAAAAATTTCCGCAAATGAAAGCGCAGCGCGCCGTGCGGATTATAGGCGCGCCCCGCCGGAGAAAGCGTCTCCGAGGCCTTGCGGCACTGTCGGCCCCCTTATGGGGTTGGAACGCCCGCAAACTTCCGGGCGAATTTTTACGCATACGGCGCCGACTATTTTTGAGCCGGCGTTAAAATCGTTACCGCGCCCGCGCAAAAAACTAAAATCCGTCCAAAAATCGACATCGGGGGCGCAATACAAAATAAATTCTTTTGACGGATAGTCGCTTTCGCGCTCAAGCCGCTTTTTCGCGCCAGTCTTTCGGGTCGTCTCAACCCTCGCAGAAATATCGGCGCTTCGGCTGACTCCCGGCAGGAAGGCGTCATCGCTTGAAGCATACGCCTTGGCTTCGGCTTTGCCCGCACCGCACAAGGCATGCAGGCACGCCACGGCGAACCCGAGCGCTATCGATACCCTGTGTGCGATTTTTCCCATATTCCGTAAGAAAATATATTCTCAGGCTCTCTTGCCAAGTTTTTTATTCGGCTAAATTCTTTCCAAACTTACTTTGTCGCCCCCCACCTGGAAGTGAAGGGATAAAATATTATAAGCGACTTCCCGACCAGCGCGCGCGCGGGAACTTGCCCCCAATAGCGGCTGTCGAGCGAATTGTATGAGTTGTCGCCCATTGCGTAATAATGTCCGTCCTCGACTTTTACCGTCTTGTCTCCCGACAGCGCGCCGTCGGCGAGATACCCTCCGTACAATCCCTCCTTCTTCGCGTTTTTTGCGAATGCGGGCGAACCCGTTATGGGCTTTCCATTCCTCATCAAAGTATCCCCCTCGACCTTCAATTCGTCGCCGCCTACTCCAACAAGCCTCTTTATATAATACTTATCGTCGGGAACCCCGTTGTTCATTGCGGTCATTCCGTCGCAGTACTTTGTCAAAAACACTATCGAGTCTCCTACTTTCGGCTTCTTAAAATTGTAAGTAAACCTGTCAACAAACAGCATGTCTCCGCTTAGAATATCAAAGTTTATTACCCTATCGCCCCTCTTTACAGGCCCGTAATTTATATAAATCTTCCCGTCCTTTGACGTTATCATTTTCTTGTCGTGCGCCGCATTCAAATACTCTATTATATTTTTTGCGTCCCCAATCGGCAGCGCCTTCGCTATTACCGTGTCGAGGGAAAAATCGGCAGGCAAGTTCAATTCCAGTTTCTTTCCCCCGACCTCAAAAATATACTGCCTCTCCCTCGTAGGCCATATCCCAAAATATTTGCGGACATTCTTTTCCTCAAAATTGATAAACCCTCCGCGGAACCTCGCTGCCTGCGGCGCGTTTATTTCCAACAGCAAGTCTCCGTCTGCGGGAGCTTCCAAAGAGTAGTTGCTCGCACCCTTCAACGCAAATCTCGCTATCCTTTCCCCAATCCCCGGCGCGTCCTCGCCCGGCGCGTACGCCTCCGCCGTCATTCCATAAAACGACGGATACATCGAATTTGTCGGAATCTTAAAAGGCTGCAGAAAAAAGCTTCTTATCCCAAGGGCAACTATCCCCACCACTATTATCGTATCAACATTGTCGGTCCATGAGGATGTCGGGTATATGCGCCCGCCGCATTTTTTCATCAAAACTTCAAGCTTCTGAGCGAGCTCCTCGTATTCCTTCGCTCCGACTTTGCCGTCAAGTATCAATTCGTCAAGCTGCTTTATCATTTCCGCCAAGTCTTTCGCGTCCTGCTCCGCTATGACGTCCTTGCGGTAATTATACACCTTGCATGCCATCTCGAACAGCTGGCGCGCATTCTTCGTTTTCCTATCCCTAAAAATCCCGAACATTTTGTTTTGTGGTTAGTTGTTCCGTTCCTATGGCGCGATTGCTTCGCAATGCGCTTTTCCCCAATCCGAATTCCGTTGCCCCAGCGCGATTGCTTCGCAACGCGCTTTGTCCCAATCCGAATGCCGTTTTTTCGACGCGATTGTCTCGCAACGCATATCCTCTTTTAGAAATGCGAATTCCCATAAAAAAACTTTTTGCGAATCCGTACGGCATCTTTTAGTTAAAATCGGTAAAAATCCTATATATCTTATGCGTTTGATTTCAATACTTTTACAAAGGCTTCTTGCGGAATGGACACTTTGCCGATTTGCTTCATTCGCTTTTTGCCTTCCTTTTGCTTTTCAAGCAGTTTCTTCTTTCGGGTTATGTCGCCTCCATAGCATTTTGCGGTGACGTCTTTTCTGTAAGAGCCGATTGTTTCGCGCGCTATTATCTTGCCGCCTATTGCCGCCTGTATTGCAACTTTAAACATTTGGCGGGGCAGTATATCCTTCAATTTGGCGCACAACATTCTGCCTTTGCTTTCGGCTTTGTCGGCGTGGACTATCGATGCGAAGGCGTCTATTTGCTCGCCGTTTATTAAAATATCGAGCTTTACAAGCTTAGATTGCTGGTATCCGGCCATCTCGTAGTCGAGACTTCCGTATCCGCGCGTTATGCTCTTTAGCCTGTCGTTAAAGTCTATCAAAATTTCATTGAGGGGCAGGGTGCAGAAAAGCATTACGCGGGTGTCGTCTATCGTGTCGGTGCGCTCGCAGAAACCGCGCTTTTCCGACACCAGCGCAAGCATGTCGCCTATCGACTCCGTCGGTATTAAAATATTCGCCTTTATTATCGGCTCGTATATTGCCGCAATGTCGCTTGGGTCGGGCAGTCGCGAAGGATTGTCTATCTCTATTTGCGTGCCGTCGGTCAAGTCGATTCTGTACACGACGCTCGGGTAGGTTGAAATTATGTCGAGATCGTATTCGCGGCGCAAGCGCTCCTGCACTATTTCCATGTGCAAAAGCCCGAGAAACCCGCAGCGGAAGCCGAACCCAAGCGCGACAGACGTCTCGGGCATATAGACGAGGGCGGCGTCGTTTAGCTGCAGCTTGCCTATCGAAACTTTTAGCTTTTCGTATTCAGATGTGTCTATCGGGTATATCCCTGAAAACACCATCGGCTTCACTTCTTTGTAGCCTTCGAGCATTTCGGCGGCGGGATTCGCCACGTGGGTTATTGTGTCTCCGATTCTTACGTTTGAAACTTCCTTGATATTGGTGACGATGTATCCGGTACAGCCGCTGTCGAGCGATTCTTCGGGGGTCATTGACGGCGTAAAGCGACCGACTTCCTTTACGGTAGTTTTTCGCCCGCCGCCCATTAGCAGAATTTCGTCGCCGGCTTTTATCGACCCCGAAAATACCCTGACGTAGCAGATAACGCCTTTGTAGGCGTCGAACATGCAGTCAAAAATCAGCGCGCGGGTTGCGGGGTAGTCGGCGTTGCGGGGCGGGGGGACACGCTTTACAACGGCGTCGAGTATTTCGTTTATGCCTATGCCGCTTTTGCCGCTTGCGAGAATTGCGTCGTCGGCGGGGATTGCGAGCACATCTTCAATCTGTTTTTTGCACTGCTCGGGCTGGGCGCTCGGAAGGTCGATTTTATTTATTACCGGTATTACCTCCAAGCCTTGCGCTATTGCCAAATGCGCGTTTGCAACGGTCTGGGCTTCAACCCCCTGTGCGGCGTCTATTAAAAGCAGTGCCCCCTCGCAGGCGGCGAGCGACCTCGACACTTCGTAGGAAAAATCGACGTGTCCGGGAGTGTCTATCAGATTCAAAAGGTATTTTTTTCCGTCATGGACATACTCCATCGTCACGGGGTGGCATTTTATTGTTATGCCTCTTTCGCGCTCCAAATCCATCGAGTCGAGCAGCTGGTCCTGCATTTCGCGCTTTTGGATTGTGCCTGTTGCCTCCAACAGGCGGTCGGACAGGGTCGTTTTGCCGTGGTCAACGTGCGCTATTATGCAGAAATTCCTTATATTTTCGATATTTTCCATTTCGCTCTCTGTATCTGAAATAAATATAAACGCTTATTTTTCCCAAAAACGCCTCTTTACGCAAGCACTTTTATATATATTAGAGATTACCCAAGTTTTTATCGTTTTATTTTTATAAATTTGAAACGTTTTTGAGTTTATTGTGTCTTAATTTTTGTGAATAGAAGAGAAATGTTTCTTATCTTGGCGGGCGTTGCCGCTTTCCCCGCGTTGCGGGCGGCTGAGGCTTCGTCTAATCTAAAAAAGGCAAAAACTATGCAATACGCACTTACTCCTCTTGAATACGGGCACAGCGCCCTCGAACCGTGGATAGACGCCGAGACTGTCGGCTTCCACCACGACAAACACCAGGCCGCGTATGTGGCCAACCTAAATGCGGCTCTCGCCTCAGAGCCGTCTTTTAAATACGAAGGCGATGTTTGCGGGCTTATCATGAATCTGGAAAGCGTTCCGGAAAAAATACGCACTGCGGTAAGAAACAACGGCGGCGGCGTCTGGAACCACGAGTTTTATTGGAAAGGCCTTTCCCCGAATAAAACCGAGCCTTCGGCGAAGCTTGCTGAGGCGGTAAAAAAATCTTTTGGAAGTTTCGACGAACTAAAAAAACAGATGTCCGATGTTTCCGTAAAGCAGTTTGGCAGCGGCTGGGGGTGGCTCTTGGTGAATCCGGACGGCTCTTTAAAGATTGCCTCCACTCCCAATCAGGATAATCCGCTCATGGGGAAAGCGATTGGGGCTTGCGGCTGCATACCGATTCTTACAATCGACGTTTGGGAGCACGCGTATTATTTAAAATATAAAAATTTGCGCGCGGAATATGCAAAAAATATCTGGAATTTGGTCGATTGGAAGCGCGTTAGCGAGCGGTACGAAAGCGCGGTCAAGGATAAAAAGCCGCTAATTTAACGTTCTATACCAGATTTAAAGGGGGATTGGCTTTATCTTTTGCCTCGTGCGCCGCGCGGGTTAAAGTTTGGGCCTTGGCTTTATCTTGTAGCTTGAAGCGCGCCTGATTCGTGGGAAGTGGCTTGATTTCTTCTTGCAGCTTGCGCGCCGAGCCCGATTCAGGAGAGGAGGCCTAATTTCTTCTTTTACCCTGTGAGCCGAGCCCGATTCGAGGTGGCTTGATAATTTATCTTGCAGCCTAAGCATTGCGTCGATTTTAAGGAGAAGCTATTTGCCTTGCAGCCTAAGCGCCGCGCGGGTTCAAGTGTGGGGCTTGGCTTTATCTTTTGCCTCGTGCGCCGCGGGGGTTCAACTCTTAAATTTTAAGACGGAAAGTTTTTTCCGTTTTGTCATAGTGCGATAATATGGGGAGCCGGAGGCCGTTGATTAGATAAAAATCCTCCGGCTCCTTCTCTTTTTTAGATTTCAAAATTTAGGCATGCCCGCCTAAAATTAAAAAAAATTACCAATATTTTTCACTCTAAAAAAATTTTTAAAAACTTTTTTATTTGAGACTAATAAAATTTGCGGCGGTTTGAAAAATTTTATCGACGCTTTAGAGGGATTAAAAAAATTTTTAAATTCCCCTCTTGTTTATTTGAGGCATTTTGAGAGCTTTGCCCCGAAAAAATCGCAAAAGTTCATCCAGTCGTATTCAAAAATGCCGTGCTTTCCGTTGCGCATATGGTACGCTACGTCTCCTAAAAACGGCTTTTTGAAATTTTCCATAGTCGGGATATTTTTAGCGCCGAAAAGCCTGTAAACTTTTCCGGCTTCCACAAGCGCCAAAAGTTCTCCGCGCGGATCGGCCCACAAATCTTCGCTCGCGCTTGTGACGTAAAGAGGGCGGGGGGCTATTAGGGCGAGAAGTTGGTGCTGGTCTATCGGAAGTTCTGATTCTTTGTTTGCGTATTCGCGCAGTTGCGGTTTGAACCAGTACGGAAAGACTCTTGTTATGGCCTCTATTGTTTCGCCAAATTGCCTGCGGGAAATTGCCGCGCCCATGCAGCCTGAGTTGTTGGAAACGCAGCCGGCAAAGCGGGTGTCGAGCGCCGCCGCAAGAAGCGCCGTTTTGCCGAGGCGCGAGTGGCCTATGGCTATTACATTTTTTGCGTCCGCCCCGGGTATCGTTTCGAGCGCGTCAAGGGCGCGCGAAAGTCCCCAACTCCAGGCGGAAATTGCGCCGTTTAGCGGCTTTTCAAAAATGGAATAGATGCTTTGCGGGGCGCCGTCGTATTTTTCGAGGTCGGGATATATGTCGCAATAGTAGATGGTGGCGATTCCGAATCCGCGCTCTACGATTTTTTCAAAGGGCCAGCGGTTGCCTTGCATGCCCCTTGATTCTTCGGTCGGCTTATTGTCTGTGATTTTTATTTTCCCTGTGGAAGTATTGCGCACCCAATTAGGCATAATTACGTTAGGGTCTTTGGTAGTCGCGTGGTTGCCCATAAAATTTAGCCCGAGAAACACTGGGCTTGGGGCTTTCGACTTCGGGAGGTAAAGAAGCATTATAAAGGATTTTTCGCCTTTCGCGTCGGCTACTGTTATTTTTATTTGCCGGCGAATTGCTTTCCCGCCGAGGGCGTCGTCGGAGGCCTCGACTACTTCAAAAACTTCTTTCGCGGGGCGCGGAGGAATTTCTCCGTAAATTTTATTCTCGAAAATGTCGGCGAGGGCGGGGCGGACTTTTTGATTCCAATCGAGGGCGCTTTCAGCTGTAAACGAGCCGCCGGGTATCGACAGTATGTTTGGGAGTTTTATTTGGGGTACTTTGCTTTCATCGTAATTTGCTTTGGGGGCTCCAAAATTTGCGTTAACCAAAATTATAAACGCGAGAAAATATAGTAAAAATCTCATAGTTCATGATAATATTTTTTTGAGTTAAGCAGTCAATGTAATTCTCAAACGTGTGAGCGGCGGTCGTTCTTGCTCAATATGGAACTTTTAAAGTTATTTAAATTCTAAATATTACGATATTATTAAAAATAAAAGCAAACTATGAAAAATCTAAAAATTTGGGGAATTATATTGTCAATATTGGGCGTAGTATGCCTTGTCTATCCTATCGCGGCATCGGTTTGGATAGAGGTGGTTGTTGGGAGCTGCTTTATAGTTTCGGCGTTTTTTGTCTTGGCGGGTTTCTTCTCGCGGGACGGCGGTTGGAACAAATTTTACGCAGCTGTCACAGCGATATTGTATATTATTGCGGGAGTGCTTATGCTATCAAACCCGTTTGGTGGAATTTTTGCACTGACTGTCATTATGGGAGTCGTGTTCGTATTTGAAGGTGCGGCGGCAATAGCGTTTTGGGGCGCAAATAAAAGTATTCGGAACAGTTGGCTAATGCTAATTAACGGCGCGGCGAGCATTTTGCTTGGCGCAATTGCCCTATTTTGCCCGTCGTGCGGCATTTGGTTTATCGGTACGCTTGCGGGTGTGGACTTCCTGTTTACGGGGATTGCGCTATTCGGTTTGGAAAAGGATTTTGAATAAATATTTTTCTTCAAAGGCGGCTTAATATGTTGTAGGTGCCGTTGCGGTAGTATTTGCGCCCTCCGCAACGGCATTTTGCTAAAATCATTGCGGAGGCGCAATCGTCCGCGCAAAAATCATAATATGCCGCATTCCGAAAACATTTGCGCGTAAGCGGCGGCTTTGTTTTCAAGCTTCATAGGATATGCGCGCGACGAAGACGGCATTCTGTAAAATTTTAAATTCCGTCCGGCGTATTCCACTTCTATGTCTTCGTCTTGTTTGGGCGGGCGTGTACTCATTATGTCTGCCGCAGTCTGCGCCGCCTTGGCGCCGGTGCATATTAAATAGCGGCATTGCGGAATGGCTTTTAAAAGTGATTTTAGGTCGGTGCGCTCAACGATTTCAAGAAAGTTGTCCGAGGCATTGTTTTTAAGCCTATTTACAGACAAAGCCGTGTCGTAAAGGGCAATACCCTTGCTTTCGAGAAAATCCGTTATCTGATTTTTCCGAAAACTTTTTGATTTTTCGTCCCAGAAAAAATCGCGGTTTTTAAAGAAAACAATTCCGAATATCCTCCACATGTCGTTTATGGGATTGGGATAAAAGAAGTCCATGCACCATTTTTCGCGCTGTGGCGGAAAGGTTCCGAGCATCAACAGGCGGGCGGATTTAGGCAAAAAAGGTTTTAGCGGGTGGGTTTCCATTTTGTTTGGATATAGAATTTTTACCGCGCGGGAACTTCAAGCAAATTGCGCCAAAATTTTAAGATTTTCCGCCTAAATTTTAATATATAAATTCCCTAAAATTTTTTGTAGAGCGACAATGGCTTGACTATTTTTATTTGCACGGCAAATATTAACGTTTTTTAGCCAATAATACAAGCCATGCAGCCAGACAAAAATTCGATGGAGCGCTTGGACGCCGCCGCCAAATATATTTTTAACCACCGCTACAACCAGCTCGGTTATCCCTTCGACCAAGAATCGGGAATGAACGATTTTTACGGCTGGGTGGAGCGCAACGGACTCGGCGGAATAACCCTCATAAATGTGGGCGATCCCTATAAAACCGATTGGGATATGCTAAACACAGACGAATTTGAGCGCGAAAGCATAGATTTCCTTGCGCGCACTTACGGTTTCGGCGCGGACCATTGGGGCGTAATTTCAAACGGCGGAACAGACGGAAACATGTACGGGGTTTACTTCGGCAGAAAAGCGCTTGCGGAAGTTTCGGATTTGCCGCCCGTCCTATACGTTTCGGAGGAGGCGCACTACTCTTTGAAAAAAATAGGCGATATCCAGAATATCGAGACACGCACAATCCGCGCGAAAAAAATGGGCGAGATGGACGTGGATGACTTCGCCAGAAAGCTCGACGCCTCCCGCCCGGCGCTCGTCGCAATGGCCATTGGCGGAACTTTCAAAGGCGCGATAGACGACCAAAAGGCGATAGGCGAGATTTTGGACAACGCAAAGCCCGTTGCCGTTTACAGGCATTTGGACGCAGCGCTATTTGGAGGCTATCTGCCGTTCTTGGAGGACTGCGGAGCCAGGGGAATAGTCGATGCTTCCAAAATGAATTTTGATTCCATTGCCGTTTCAGGGCATAAATTTTTCTCGTTGAACGAGCCGGCCGGCGTCTTTATCTGCCGCAAAAGGGTGTTGGATTGCGTCCACGGCAACCCCGTCCCGTATTTAAAGGGGGTAATCCCGACACTAAGCTGTTCGCGCAGCGGATTGGACGCTCTCAAACTCTTTTGGAGGATAAAATCTCTCGGCTCGGCAGGCTTGGGAGAGCAGGCAAAGCATTGCCTAAAAATGGCAGATTTGCTCCTCGAAGGCCTGCGCGATAAAGGTGTGAAAGCTTATAAAAACCCGTATTCAAACACTGTATTTTTCGACAGGCCGCCGGAGTGGGTTGTCAAGAAATACGCGCTCGCATGCAGCGAGTACGAAGATTTTGGGAAGCTGTCCCACATAGTGACTATGCAATATTTCACCCCCGAACTTATAAACAGCGTAATTTTAGATATAGTAAAATAAACCGTACAATGAATACAATTCCACGCAGAAAAGATAGAACCCTCGACCCGCAAGAGGCCGAGAAGATTTTTGACGCTGTCGAATATGGGTATCTGACACTCGTTTCAGACGATGAATACCCTTATTCGATACCCGTAAATTTTGCGAAGGTCGGGAAATCTGCTTACATCCATTGCGCGCCGGAGGGAAGAAAGCTCGATATGATATCGCGCAATCCGCATGCTTGCCTTTCGGCAGTTTCGCGCGCGGACGTGGTTCCGGAAAAATTTACGCTTTCGTATGCAAGCGCCATGGCGTTTGGCAAAATATACATTTGCAGGGACGATTCCGAACGGCTGTTCGGATTGCGCGCAATTGCAAAAAAGTTCTGCCCGCATCTTGAGGATAAGGCTGAGTCATACATACAAAAATCTTTTGGCAGGACATTCGTTCTGCGCTTCGATTTCGAGGACATTTCAGGGAAATGCAAAAACGTCCAACCAACCGTTGAAAAGAAGGGACAGGATTAATGAGCATAAGACACACTCTATCGATATTCGTTTTAGCGGCCTCCTGCGCGGCGCACGCGGCGGGGGAAAGCGAGGTTAAACCCGCATCGCCGGAAGATGTGAAAACGGAGGAATCGGCAAAAATTCCCGCAACCGAAAACGCGCCCGCCAATAAGTCGGAAGTAAAGACGCTCGACGCCTACGAAGTGACCGCCATGCGCTTTTCCGATTCTCTCTTCGACCTCCCCGCAAGCACCCAAAACATATCCTCTCAGACAATAGAAAAGAGCGGCCTTGTTTCCGTCCCCGACATACTGAGAAGGTACGCCGACGTAAATATCCGCAATACGGGCTCGAGCCCTTTCACGTCGGAATTGTCAATGCGCGGATTCGGCGAAAACAGCGGCCAGAGAGTAATGGTGATAGTGGACGGGCAGAGGCTAAATACGCTCGACCTGTCGTTTATAAACTGGGCGCAGCTCCCGCTTGAAAATATAGAAAATATTGAGGTAATGCGCGGGCCGCAAACGGCGGCTTACGGAAACTACGCGGAAAGCGGAGTGATAAAGATTACTACGAAACGCTGGAACCAGCCAGATTCCGCCAAAATTGGTGGATTTTTTGGGACTTACGGCGAATATCAGGGATACGCGCGGGCGTCGCACTCCGACGAAAATTATTTTGCAACGGCTTCCGCCAACTACTACCACAATAGCGGCTATGTTGACAACTCCCTAAATTGGAATAAAAACGCGTCCGTCGCCGCCGGAGCCAAGCTCGACGAGCAAAACGACATAGTCTTTACAGCGAGCGGCGGAGACGAATTTCTAAGGTGGGCCAATCCCCTTTATTCGTATTCGCAAATGATGGAAAACCCGACCGCAAATTCCGGGGTTTCGAGCGAAAACAACCTGAATTTTGCGACGGTATCTGCCGCCCTTGAAAATAATTCGTCATTCGGGGAAGGGGCGATACAGATGGGCGCAAATATGCGCGAAGTCGATACGCTTTTCCCGTCCACTTGGGGCGATACATCAAACAGCGTGATGCTCTGGACGGCATCGTTTACCCCGCGCTACCGCATATATATGGGGGAAGAGGACGAGAGCTACGTTGAGGGCGGGCTTGACTTTTATTACGACAATATGGCCTCCAAACGCTATTCCGACGGAGGATATTCAAATAAGATCGCATCTACGGACATAGAGCGCATAACGGTTGCCCCGTGGCTCGGCGGCAGGCTCGCGCTCGACGACGTATTTTCAATCACAGCAGCCGGGCGCTACGAAAGCGCGATAAATTACGTTGACCACACGTCCGCTGCCCCCTACGACGAGCACAAAAATTTTGGCGGGCTCGCCGGCCAAATCGGCTTAAACGCAAAAATAGACGAATCGTGGAACGTTTATTTCAGGTTTGACCAAGTTTACCGCTATCCCGCGATAGACGAAATGGCTTCTTATTGGGGATATGCCACCGACGCGTTCAATCCGCTTCTCAATCCAGAGCGCGGGCAAAATTACGAAATAGGCGCGAACTTTGTCCGCGGACCGTGGAGGGCAAACTGTTCGCTGTTCTTTATGCACCTCGACAACGAAATAATGCTCAATCCCGCGACATACACGTCGGAGAACATAGGATCAACCGACAGGTTTGGCGCGGATGTGCGGCTTGGGTACGAGCTTGAAAATTTTGGGGTATCGACAGCGTGGGCTTTTGTTTCCGCGAAATTTGACGGGGGAGAGTACAATGGCAACAATGTGCCGCTAGTGCCTACGATAGTTTCGACGACGCGCGTGTGGGTAAAACCCGTAAAATTTCTCGAATTGGCAGTAGAATATGAATGGGCGAGCGGTCAGTACATGGGCAGCGATTTTGGAAATACGCAAGAAAAGATGCCCGCCGTATGGACGCTAAACGTAGTTGCGAATATCTTTATAAGCGAGAACGTGCGCGCATTTGCCGCATTCAACAATGTCACGGACGAAATATACGCAAGCTACGCCGTTCATTCCGCCTATGGGGACTCGTGGTATCCGGCGCTTGGGCGCAACGTGAGAGTTGGCATTGAGTTTAAGTTCTAATAATTCTTGATTCTGAAAAAAATAAAAAATTCCGCCGAGTTTTCAGGCGGAATTTTTTTGTATGTTCTCCCAAATTCTTCCCAATAATTTCTTATATTCTATTTAATAGTAATTTTATATGAATATCTGTCGCGTATAAGAAAGTTGATAATGTACACTTAGGCACAATCTCAATATTTAGCGATTTTTTAATTGGGCATTATGAGAAAATAAATACACGTCTTTTTTATTTCGCCGCCAAGATGATAAGGAGTTTAATTTATGCCTTAGTTAATTATAAGGCTATACAGCCAATAACATTTATCTTCTATATTGTAGCTCGATATATATACGACCTTAGATTTTAAATCATAATTGTTTTTATTTTCGATGCGTTCAAAATTTCCGATTTTTGTTTTAATTGAAATATCGCACTTTTCTTGCTTTTTATTTATAAATATTTCCATAACCGCGTTTGGAAATTGTATAGTATTCTTTTGCTCTACTTTAGCAATATCAACCAATGTAGGTTTCTTGTTTTCATTAGCCATTAAGACCCAGTAATGCCCTGAAAATTTGTCAGGCAGCCCCTTAGACCATTGAAAGAGAAGCTTTTCATTTAACAAAATGTCTTTAATAATTTTTTGTTGTGATTTATCATTTAAAGGAACTTGTATTGAAGGAATATAATTTGCATTTTTGAAGTCTGAATCCTCGGCAAGATTTGAATTATTATTAAAATTTTTCATTAAATAATTCTCGCTTGCATAGGAAAATGTAAAAATAAAGAAAAGAGATATGCATTGTATTATAGTTTTTTTCATTTTTTCCATAATTTTTACAAGAAGCAGATTTTAATGTAATGTTTTTATTTAAGGAATTGATTTAGATAATACAGAAGTAAACGTAAATCTAATCAGTATGTTGTAAAATTAATTTTGATATTCAGTCAAGCTTTCTTTATTGACTATTAAGATATTATTCATAGATATTTGTTCAATCGAATGACCAGTATTTTGTTCTTTCTAAAGCCTTGCAAGATGATTTTTGCCAACGTATCACCGAACAAGGAAATCATGGCGAAAATCTAGATAAATAAAATGAAAATAGAATTACCGTCTTTAATTGAATAATTAAGGATATTACAAAGGGAAAGAATAGACATGGTAAAAGAATTTCTGCGTATAATTAGCAAAACTGTATATGTTATTAAAAGCATATTTATATTTACTTTTTCTCTTTTAAGTTTTTTTGGGGTGCACAAGGTGAATGTAGAATTATAGAATTTAAGAAAAATCCTACAGAAATTAATTGTAGTTTGGAAAAACCGCAAAAAATTGGTGCGCCGTTTGTATTAAAAATTTTCAGCCCTTGTGGAAGTATTGATCTAAATGAGAATTCATTTTTAAGTAATTTTATGGTTGTCTGTGATTTTCATAATAAAAAAAGCCTTATTCCCGTAAATAGTATGTCGTTTGGAAATTTCAGCACTTCTAACTTTAAACCCCTATTTGCAAGATACACAACTGACACAAAGTCTATGGTAACAGTTCCATTAGAATTTATTACATCGTTTATGCTGAATTATCTAAAAAATAAGGATATTGAGACTGAACTAAAAAATGTAGATTATGTTTATATTTCACTTATGTTAAACAATCTAACGCCATCTGCAAACAAAGATAGGATTACTTTTTTGACTAATAAGGTTTCTTTTTCAAAGAGTGAATTACTTTTGTTTATTGATAAAGCAAAAAGCTGCAACAAAGAATAAACCCATAACTAAATTAAAAATATGCTTGGTATCAATGTTCTGTATTTTAGAAAAATAGGATTAAAATCTCGCGAATTAAAATCTCCAGTGCATAAAAGCTAAAGGAGTTAGACAGGCGGCTTAGGGAATGTAGAGTAGATGTTTTTCGACCAAGAAAAGCACTATGACAAAACCGAAATACCGCCGTCTAACGTATGACGATAGAAGAGTAATAGAGAACATGTGTAAAGCTAAAAAAACGCAATCGGAGATAGCAACCTCTTTGTAAAATAACTTGTATACACATGCCTCAATACGTCTTGAAGCCAAGTGCTAACAATTCAAATACTTCTCGCGGAAACCTCCGTTAAAACTTCCCGCAATCCCGTTCTACCAATAATTTCCAGCTTCTGCATACAAGATCTTGATTCAAACATCCCAAAAATACTCCTTTACGATTTTTGCGATAACTTCTGACCCATTCCCGGAACGGGTAAACTTGGGCACATCATTGTGGATTATCGCATCTTCAAGACAATCCAACACGTCTGCTGACTTCAAGCTACTATCTGCGTAAATGTAATGACATTTGCCGAGTGTACTCGTCAATCAAATTAAACGCGCGAATCTTCTTGCCTTTTACTGTCAGTCCGACACAAAATCCCAAGCTTATACATGATTCCGATGGGGTGACTTTGTCGTAGCTCAAGTCGAGTACCCTTGGCGGACTCGCTTTTTTCTTGCTCGGCGGCATCTGTAAAAACTCGTCCCACCGTACTTCCTGTACAAGCTTCTTGTTGATTCTATATCACATTTTTCGAAGCTTTTTGTAACTTTTTTATAACCCAGAGTCGGATATAGGAGCGATACTTCGATTATATTTTATCCAGCAAAATTTTGCATGGCGGTTTGAGCACACATCACAAGGTTGAACGATTTACCTTTAGTATTTTTGCAATCTGCCTCACAAACATCCAAGCGCTACTTTGACCAACGTCCAAGCGCGAGTACGTCCTGTCCGTTGCTTCGCGCTCACACTTGGGGCTTAAAAGTTTTTTGAAAGCTTTATCTCAAATATCCGCTTGTCCAATATCGTCTCGGTATACATCTCTTGAGTTCTGCGTTTTCGTTTTCAAATTCTTTAAGGAGTATTGCATCTTTTGGCCCATTCCGCTAAACTTTTGACGCCATCTATACAAGGTATTTCGACCTATATTATGCTCCGACAAACTGTATCGACTCTGATACCTCTGCCTCACGCAATATGCTAATATTTTGCTCAACGCTAAATCGCAATTTATTATTCAGTAATTCCTTCTTTCAGTTTATTTTTAGCCTGCTTGGATACTCTTTCAAGACGTATTTTATACCACTCCTTATGGACTATTTTCTAGGGGACTACGCACAGTAAAATTAGAAGAAATCCTAAAATATATTCGCAAACATCAAGGCGCAAATAGGACTGAATTTTTAAGCGCCTTAAATATTCCAATTCGTAATGTCAGCCGCTATCTAAAGTACTTTCCGATAAAATCGAATTTCGCGGTACCCCAAAAACTGGCGGATATTATCTGCGTCGGTAATATACCGCGAACCAAAGCGCGAGCGCGCCAAATATAGCTGCACAATCACTCGATTCTGGAATTTGCGCTAAATTGTAGGCTAGGGCGAATGTTTCGTTAGGAGTTGTTCCATACAACATTTCCGAGAACGCCACTTCCAATCGGTAGTCGCCAGCTTCCGACAATTCCATAAAGATATGCTCAACGTTGTTGTATTCGGATACCGATTCCGCCAAGAGAACGTAAGATTCTCCGTCGAATTGCCACAATCTTAAATCGAGATTTGCGAAGTAAGAATTATCCGCGGAAACTTCGTTTATCTGATGAATGGTACTCATTGCTATTGTCGTTTCCGTGTATGTAACATTATCGACAACAGTTCCTATATACCAACATAAGGTTGCTGAAAATTCGAATTGGGTAAGATCTGTGTGGAAATCGAAATATGAGGAATTTTCAAACTCTACAGACCCCAAAAAAGATGTGGTTCCAAATTGATCGTAGGCTTGCAAAGCGGCTTCGGCGTTTAACGCGCCAGCTCCAGATTTGAAATCGAGCGCTTGTTTTGTTGAAAGCACGTTAGCGTAATCGACATCGCCAACTCTTACGGTTTCCCGTTTCGAGCCATTGTCCCAACCGGCTATTTTGTCGGCTGAATTCATAAGCACGGCTTTGATTAGGCGAGCGTCTCGCGAATCGGCACGCATCTTTTTATCGACTGAATAAGAGTGCATCAGCGCCGCGACGGAAGACACAATAGGCGTGGCAAAACTTGTGCCCTGGATATTCATTGTGCCCTTGGATTCGGTAACAGTATATACTGTCCCAGGTGCGACAATATCAACCGCGCTGACAACGCTTTCTTTTACCTCTTTCGTTACGGGGTTATAGAAATGATTTGGCCCATAAGAACTGTACGAAGCAACTGTCTTAAAATTTGTCGAATCATCTAAAGCGCCAACTTTTAGGGCGTTCATATTTAAGAATGGGGATCTAACTGTATTTGCGCCTTCTGCGCCGTCATTTGCCGCCGCTCCAACTAAGAGAGTTCTAGGGTTCGCGTAAGCGTAAGAATCTAACACAACACCTTTCTTGTAGGTTAGTGGAATTTCTATGTCGCACCATGATGAAGAAATAACGTCGGTTGAATTTGTAAAGAAAAGCTTGTAGGTTTCTAATTCGGTTTTATCTGAACGGAAAAAACTATCTTCGGCTATTTGCGCGCTTGTGTAGGACGCTTTGTACGCCAAACCAGTAGACATCGCTTGATTTTCAAAATTCGGGTTATATCCAGCCATAATCCCGAGGGTTTGATACGAGTGTTCGGCGTAAGCTTGAGATGTGGTTTCAGGCTTATATAGATTGTATGATGCTCCTTCGAGATATTGCATACAGTTATTCCAATCTTCATCATCTCTCCACGCGGCGTACAATTCAATGTTCGCTACATTCGCGCCTTGCCCGTATATGCCTCTTTCGTAAAAAGCGTTCGCGCCAATGAGCTTGCTAATATCGCGCTCTTCGTCAAACTCAGTGGGATGAGGAAGAAAGAGGGGATAAGAGAAGAAG
>OIGD01001759.1_pt1 | contig 19169 bp, 7 predicted proteins | sample 1582211 | NCBI WGS metagenome assembly OIGD01 (sample SAMN04414078, study PRJEB24778) | human gut metagenome | material: faecal | host: Homo sapiens
AATTGCATTTATTGATTGTGTTCCTGTAGAAGCTCTCATTGTTATTTGTGAATCAGAAACAAATAAATTATCTGCAAATATTATAAGTTTTGATTCTTTATCTTCTCCTAATGTTTTTGTTAGTTCTTCACCTATAGGGAATGAGCCTGTTTCTTCTCCCTCTTGTGCAGAAGTATCTGTTATACTTTGATCTGTTCTATAGTATGATGCTTCTGATGATTGAATAATTGGCTCTGCTGTAACACCTAAATTTTCTAATTCTTCATCACTCTTAAATTCTAGTCTTGTTGCATTAAATAAAATTATATAGCCATCAGATATATCTTCTGTAACTTTATGTGTTGATAGACTTGGTAATATAAAATTTTGTGACCCTGGCAACATTCTATCTGAATCTGTTTCTCTTACAATTCCATTTCCAACACTTACTCCATACATATCTAAAACTTTTTGAACATTTGCAAGTTCAGTTGTTTTTGCATTACTTAACCATAATATATTTCCACCATTATTTATATAGTTTATTATTTTGTCTGTCTCTAACTCTGTAAAATCTTCGGTTGGCGTTGCAATTACTAAAACATCGCAATCTTCTGGAAATTCAGTTGTTAATAAATCTAAATCTGCAACATCAATAACATCATTTTGTAAGTATTGTTTTGCAAGAGACATATTATCTACCATTTCACCATGACCTGTTAAGAAATATGCTTTAGGTTTATCTTCTGATGTAGTTTCTATTATTGCGTTTGTTACTTTTTCCTCTGTTAAATCTGTTGTTTCTCCTGTTGTATAATTATAACTACTTAAGTCATATGCTGATATTGTTTTTGATCTTTCTGGAGATTGTACTACAATTGCAGATTCGCTATCTGATATATCATATTTTTGTAACAAATCTGGTCTTTGTGTACTATCTACAACTTCCACTTTTATATTTGGATTTATTGCTGTGTATTGTTTAGCAAAATCAATAATTGTTGTATTTTCATCTGCTCCGAAAAAATATAATGTTACTTCTTGCTCTATATCTTTTACTTTTTCTTTACTTTCATCTGATACAGAATATAATTTTTCTTCTGTAAAATCTAGTGTTGGTAAATTTAATTTATCTGCCAATATATTTATAGCTATATATGCTACAACCAATAACGCTACTAACAATATAACTCTGGTTGTATCTGCTATCCATTTTTTCTTTATTATTTCGAAAAACTTTCTCACTGTTATTCTCCTTCCTTTATTTAACACTTTTTCTTCTTTGTATAACTATAATTGTTAATAATACAAATAATACTGTATAAGAAATAAATGCTACTACTTCCGTACAAGCTATTTGGCCATTTCCGAATCTGTTAAACATATTCATTAGTCCTAATGGTTCTAAGCTTTGGCTAAGATAAGGAGTTCCTATCCATGTTATTACGTAAAATGCTATTGAGATAATAGCTGCAATTACTTGATTTTCTGTAATACTTGAAGCAAACATACCAAATGATATTAGTGCTGCTCCTAATAATATAAATCCAAAAACTGTTACAAGTGATGTTTTTATATTTGGATTTCCTAAAAACATTAAAATTATATAGTATATAAATGTTAATACTACTGCTATTAAAAGAACGATTAACGCAGCAAAGAATTTTCCTAAAACAATACTTGTTACACTTCTTGGCGCTGTTAATAATAGCTGTTCTGTTCCATCTTTTCTTTCTTCTGAAAATGTTCTCATTGTTAACAATGGTACTATCATTATTAATATTGTTGACAATGAATAAAATATATTGCTAAACATTGTTGAGCCTGTTACTAATACTTCTGAATAGAAAAATAAACTTGCCATTAATAAAAATAGTCCCACAAAAACATATCCTATCGGAGATAAGAAATATGTTCTAACTTCTTTTTTTATTATTGCCCACATTATTTTTTACCTCCTTTTTTCTTGTTTGCTTTTTTGTTATTCTTCTTTTCTTGTTTTTGTTCTTTCTTTTCTATTTTTTCCTGTTTCTTTTTTTCTTCCTTTTGCTTCTTTTCTTCTTCTAATTGTTTTGCCTTCTCTTCCTTTTCCTTTTCATTATTCTTAATTAAATCCATAAATGCTTCTTCTAAAGTTATTTCTGGTTTTCTAAGTTCAAATATTGTAATATTTTCTTTTGCTAAATCTGAAAATATAGATTTTCTTATATCATAATCTTTCTCTGGAATTATTCTATATTCTTTTGTATTATCATCATTTTTCTTTATTAATTCTATTTTCTTTGCACCTTGGATTTTTATTTTTTCTATTTTATTTTCTTTATCTTCTACTATTATATTTATTGCATTTTCTATATTTACTGTATCCTCCAAATGTTCTGGTGAATCTACTGCAACTATTTGTCCTTTGTTTATTATTATTACTCTTTCACAAATTTGACTAATTTCAGATAATATATGTGAACTAATTATTAGAGTATGGTTTTTTCCTAATTTTTTTATCAAATTTCTTATCTCTATTATTTGTTTTGGGTCTAGTCCTACTGTTGGTTCATCTAATATTATTATTTCTGGATTTCCTACTAAAGCACCTGCCATACTAACACGTTGCTTATATCCCTTTGATAAATTTCTTATAAGTACTTTTCTTACATTTTGAATCCATGTATCTTGTATAGCTTGATCTACACTTTCTTTAATCTGCTCTTTCTTTACGCCTTTAAGTTCTGCCATGTATGTAACGAATTCTTTTACTGTCATGTCTTTGTACAAAGGAACTCCTTCTGGCATGTATCCTATACATTTTTTAGCTTTTTTAGGTTTTTTAGAAATATTATAACCATTAATAATAACTTCTCCTTCTGTTGGTTCGATAAATCCTGTTAAAATATTCATTGTTGTACTCTTTCCGGCTCCATTTGGTCCTAAAAGACCTATTATCTCACCATCATTAATTTCGAAGCTAATGTTATCTACGGCTTTGAACTTTCCATACTTTTTTGTAACATTTTTTACAGTTATCACCAATTCTTCCTCCTTTTACAAATATACGTAAATATTACCACTTAAGATTTTAAATTTCAATATAATTTATAATAATAGAAACTGTTTCACAAAAAATTTACATTTTGTAAACATTTTGTGAACTTTAGGGACGGGGCTTAAAGTTCATTTGTTTACAGAATGTCTAATTAGATTCCAAAACTCTTAAATAGGTACGCTTTTTTGTGACCTAATTATCGGAGCAATATAATAAAAGGGAATCTGTAGTATTTAGCTACGATTCCCTTTATTACTTTGATTACTTTTATTTCTTATTTATTTTTTCTTTTGTCTCTTTGTTAATACTACTGCATATCTTAATGTTACTGTTTCTAATCCTACTAATGCTACTAATGCAAGTATTAATCCTATTGGTAATTCTCCTGTTTCTACAGAGATTATGACATTTGCATTTGATGTATTATCTTTATCATTGTTATCTACAAATCCTGGTACATTTCCTGTTTCTACTAATTTTACTTCATTAGCCTTTTCTCCCATATTCTCTCCAGTTTGTTCCCAGTTTAATAATACTATATATTCTTTTGTTTCTCCTGCTCCTATTTCTGGTATTACCTTTATTAATTTTCCTTCTTGTTCTTCCCATGTTCCGTCATTGTTTGCTAAGCTCATTCCTTCTGGAATGTTTTCTTCTATTGTTGCGTTTCCGCTTACTTCTCCTGTGTTACTTACTTTTATCTTGTATTCTACTTGTACACTTGTACTTTCTGATGCTTTTCTGTAGATTTCTACTTTTTCTAGTTTTCCATTTGTTGGAGCTCTTCTTTCACCATTTACGATTATTCCTGTTATTTCTTTTGCTACTCCTATGTTAAATGGCTTAGCTTCATAATAATAATATAATTCTATCGTATTATTTACTACATCGTTTCCTTTCTCGTCTTTTACGATTTCTACTTTCATAGTTCCGTTTGGCTCTTCTGGACTTTCGATTAATGTATAATACTCGAATTCTTTTGCTGTTGTTTCATACTTATCTTGGTTAAATCCTTCTATTACTACTTGGCTATTTTGTAGTTCTCCTGTTTCTGGATTTATTTCCTCTATTTCTTTTCCTGTTGCTTTTTCTACATAGTGTACTATCACTTTTGCTGGTTGATTATAGTAGTAGTTTACTACTATTTTTTCTTCTGTCATCGTTCCTGTTGCGTTTGTTGGTAGCATGCTGTTTCCTTCTTCATCTGCTTCTACTAGTTTATAACTTAAGAACTCTTTTGCTTTTATGTCATATTCATCTCCTACGTGTCCTTCGTGTAATGTTGGTTCTTCCAACTCTTCTCCTGTTCTTATGTCTATATGATGTTCTTCTACTCCAGCAGATTTTTTAGAATAATAATATGTTACGACTGTTCTATTGTTTGTTATGTTTCCTTCTTCGTCTGTTTCTACTACCATTGTTCCTGTGCTATTTTCAGGTACTTCTATTAAGTCATAATTTTCAAATGTTTTTTGCTCTGTTGTATATTCGTCACCTTCGTGTTTAGTTTCATCTACTATTTGTTCTATTAATGGTTCTCCTGTTAATTTATCTATGTAGTTTACTTCTAATACTGCTTTTTTAATGTAATAGTAATTTACTGTTACAAGTTCTTCTCCCATTGTTCCTTCTGCGTTTTCTGGAAGTTTACTTTCTACTAAATCATATCCTTCAAATTCTTTGCTTGGTATGTTGTAGTCTTCTCCTACTTGTACGTCATGTGTTTCAGTATATAACACTTTTCCTGTCTTATCATCTATGTGGTTTTCTATTAATCCTGTATATACTGGTTCATAATAGTAGATTAATGTTTGCTCTTCTTTTGTCATTTCTATTGTTGTCTTTTCTGGGCTTTCTACTAATTTGTAGCCCACAAAGTCTTTTGAATTTGTTACAAATTCATCTCCAACTAGTCCTTCTTTTACTGTTGGCTCTTCTAAGTCTTTTACTATCTCGTGTGTCTCTGGATTTCTTTCCACATATCTTACTGTTGCTTTTGTATTTTGTAGATAATAGTATGTTACTGTTATGTCTTGTAATGTCATATTTCCTGTTTTGTTACCACTGTCACTAACTAGTGTATATGTTTTTCCGTCTTTCTCTATTGTTTCTTTTCTGTGGTCTGTATCTGTATTGTATACATCATCTACATGTCCATCTATTTGTTCTTGTGCTGTTAATACTAAGTTGTTTGAATCGTCTGTATCTTCATCTTTCTCTAAGTAATTTATTAATACTTTTGCTGGTTTTAATCTGTAATAATAGATTACTTCTTGTAGTTTTTCCTCGTTGTATTTTTCTATCTTTCCTGTAGCATTTGCTGGTAGTTTTTCTGCTACAAGTTCATATTTTTCATTTATGTTTTTAGCTTTCTCTGTAGTATATTCGTCCCCTTCTTTTCCTTCTATTACTACATCTGGTATTTCTGTTCCGTTTACATCTGGAACTCTTGTTGTAGTGGTACTTCCATCTGTATTCATTATGTAGTGATGTACTATTACCTTTCCATATTTATTCGTATTTGTTACTGTCTTATCTGTAACTACGCTATCATAGTATTTTAAGTCTCCTTCTGTCTTTTCTTCTTCTGTTAATGTATATACTATTTCTTGATTATTACTATCATATTTTGGTAAATTTTCGAATATATCATTCCATTTATTTGGATTAGATGGATCTTGTGTTGTTGTACTTCTTTGTGTTCCTGGTTTTGCTAATTCTAAAGTATATTCGCTTCCATCACTTCCGGTTAATTTGAATACTATGCTTGTTGGACGCTGTCCAAGTTTGTTTGAATCATCTTCCCAAACTTTACTTACTGGTATATTTACTGTAAATCCAGTTGTTGTAGTTGCATTTGCTGTTACTTCATCACTTGTCATAACTGGTGTTTCGTATTCTATATGTCCTGTAACAACATTTTTTATACTTACTACATCTGGGCTTACATCTTTATATACTACTTTTATTGTTTTGTTTACTTCTATTTTTCCACTTTCTTCTTGTGTATAAGTGTCTATTCCTTCTACTACTTCTACCCATGTTATTGTATTATTAGCTTCGTTATATGTTCCTCCTGCTAACTCTGATTTTGTAGTCTCTATTGGATATGGCAATTCATCTACTATTGTTATTTGTGCTTTTCCAATATAATCTTCTACCTGGGTAGTATATTTTATTTTGTATTCTATCTCTGCTGAAGGATTTTCTATTGCTTGTGTTGCTGTCTTTTCTATTTGTTCATCTATTATATTTGGCTCTACCTTTTTATATTCATATGTTACTTCTGTTAGCTTATCTATCATTGTTCCTTCCCAGTTGTCTGTTCTTGTTACATATTCATAATTTGCTGGTATTTCTTCACTTACTTCGGTAGTATAACTATCTCCATACTTTCCTGTTCCTTCTGCTGGAATGACTACATCTGGTGCAATTTTTTCTCTTGTTTCTGTATCTATATGATGTACTATTACTCCTGCTGAATCCTTCACTCTATAGTAATATGTTACTACTGTTTCTGTTGGTGTATATACTCCTGTTGCATTTGAAGGCACTTCTACTAATTCATATTTGTCATTTAGCTCTTCTTGGCTTATTGCATTTGTTGTATATTCTTCATTTTCTTTACCTTCATATTTTTCATCCTTTGCTTGTTCTCCATTTTCAAGTAATACAGGAGTTTCTGTTCCTTCTATATAATGATGTACTATTAATGGGATATCTTTTTCCTCATAATAATATGTTACTTCTTGTAACCCAGATTTATATGTTCCTGTTGCATTTGCTGGTAATACAAGATTTCCTTCTGTATCCTCTTCTAGTTGATATTTTTCTAGGTCTAAATGTGGTGATGTTGCATATGTTTCATCTATTTTTCCTTCTAATAGCTCATCTTCTGCTACTTTTGTTGTTGTATATTCTCCTTCTACTGTTTTTAGATAGTGATGTACAAGTACTTTTGCTTTTTCCATATTTGAAATAGTTACTTCATGATTTCCATCTGCTCTGAACTCTATTTCTATTGGTGTTTCTAATAATTCATATCCTTCTGGTGCTTCTATTTCTGTTATTTGATATTTTCCAAATGGTATTTGAGTTATCGCTTGTCCTTCACTATTTGTTGTTACTTCTGTATGATATAGCTCTGAATCGTTTAGAGTTATTTTTATACTATTTACAGTAAATTTATCTTCACCAATACTTGTTGATGAATTTTTATAATATCCTAAGTGCAAGTAATACATTTGTCCACCTTGTAGGACTGTAGTGTAATCTTGGGCATCTTGTTCTCCAGAAATATATATAAATCTTACTGAACTTGTATTGTTTGTGCTATATGACACTCTATCTGTAGTAGTTGTTACTGTTGCATATCCATAATCACTACTTTGACTTGATACTTGTGCATTTACTGTTAAATTATATTTTCCTGTATATTCTGTTAAATCTATTGGTATATATGAATTAGCTGTGGTATTATCTATTCCTTGGTTGTTTGATTCAAATCCTCCATTTTCATTTTGTATAAAATTATATGTTGAACCCTTAGCGCCATATACTTTTATACTATTTATAACTACTTGGTCTGCTCCTGTATCTACACTGCTATCTTTTCTATATCCTAAATGTAAATAATATGTATTTCCACCAGTTAGTGCATTTGATGTATAGTCTTTTGCTCTTGTTACTGAACTTGAAGTTCCTGATATATACATAAATCTTCCATTTGTATTGCTATATGTCGGTGCTGATGCACTAGTTGTTATTGTTGCATATCCATAATCTGGACTTTCACTATACACTTGTGCATTTACTACCACTACATATTCTCCTTCTAGTCCAGTTAAATCAATTGGTATATATGAATTTGCTGTTGTATTTTGTTTTCCACTACTTCCGCCATTAGCTGTTTGATATGTTTTACTGTTTGTTGGAGTTAATGTTCCATCATCGTTTTGTACAAAATGATATGTTCCATTATTTGTTAATTCTCCTTGTACTCCTAATATTTCATTTTCTAAATCCGCTTCTACATATTCTGCACCGTTTGCAACTATTTCGCCTATTACATTTTCTGGTTCTGTTCTTTCTTCTATTTGTTCTAGTTTAAATGTTGCTCCTTGTAATGGATTTTGTGTTTTGCTATCTACTTTATTTATTATTAGTTTATTATCTTTTAATGCGTATGTTACTTCGATATGTTTGTCCTCTGTCATATTAGTAAATTGTGACATTGTGTATGTTCCATCTACATTTTCTTCAAATTGGTATTCTTCTCCGTTTACAGTTATTCCTATAATTTCGTAATTTTCGTCTGGTGTCATTACAATTTCATTTGTGCTTGAATCTCCATATTTTACTGTTTCATATGGCTTCAAATCTTCTCCGGAAATATTTCCACCTTTTACTCCGTCTATTTCTTTTACATCTGTCGTTATTTCGAATTTTTTTCTGTTATTTTTTACAGTTAATTCTTGGACTTCTGGAACTCCTGTATACGCACTCATTTTTAATATAATTCCGTCATAAGCGCCTTTTGTTAGTATACTACTCTTATCACTTATAAATTTTCCTTCTTCATCTCTGCCATCATAAGATGGATATCCAAAATATCCAGCCAATACATATTGTCCGTTTTTGTCTTCTTCCAGTGCATTTATTTTAACACTTCCGCTCTGCTTTTAATGCATCTACTAATTGTATATTCCCATTCGAATCATATTTTACTATAAATTTTTGTCCATTTAATGTTGAATCGCCAATTTTTACATTATTTCCAGAACCTCCTATAGCAATATAGTTATCATTAGCAGTCTGTTTAACAACATCTATATATGTTGTAGTATTATAACTTAGTGTAGTTCCCCATACTGCTTTATCATTTTTATCAAATTTAATAATCATTCCATCCGTATCTCTACTATTATTAGATTCAAGTTTTATATCATCTAATTCTAAAGTACCAGAAAAAGATCCTCCTAATATAAATCCTCCATCGGTAGTAATATTTACATTAGTTATTGATTTTCCTAATTCCTTTCGCCATATCACTTCTCCATTTTTATTAAATTTAAATATTTTTCCTTTTAAATCACTTATGCTATGACCAAATAATATAAAAGAATCATTGTTATATGTCTCTATCTGGACATCATATAATTCTTCAATATTTTTTGCCCATTCCACATTTCCATCCTTATCATATTTTATTAAAAAAGAATTACTTAGCCTCGTAGTTGTTAATTCTATGTTGTCTACTTTTATTTTTCCATTGAAATATCCACCGACAATAATTCCGCCATCTTTTGTTGAATCTACTGTTTGTATGTAATTACTAGTGTCTCCCTCTATCATTTTTGCCCATTTTACATTTCCAATTTCATCAAACTTTATTATCATACCATTCGAATCGCATGTTCCAATAAGCCTAATTCCATCCAAATCAATACTACTTATTGTCGAACTACTCTTAAAATACCCAACTGCTACAAGTTGGCCATCAGAGGTTTCAGTAACATCTTTTATATAATCTTCATAACGAGATCCAATTGTTCTTGCCCATATAACTTCTAGATTTTTATCATATTTTGCTACCATTCCATCACTATATTTCGAACCATAGTTAATACTACTATTATTTTCTATTTTTATACTATCACTTAATTCAATATAATTAGATTCATAATCACCACCAATGAAAAATCCTCCATCTTTTGTTTGTATTAATTCATTTATGTAGTCATCTTCATTTCCTCCACATTGATTTATATGATTAATTTGAGTACTACTCATCTCTCCTTCAGAATATTGTGCAATAATAGCATCGCTGGAACCGTAATTATCTAATATTGTATTTCCTGCATAAAATTTATTTGATGTTAAACTACCAGCTACTATATATTTTTCTTTTTCTATTTCTAATACAGAAGTCACATCAACTATATTTTGAGTATATGCTTTTTCTATTTTCATACTACTATTCATTTTTATCAAAAAGCCTAAGTTTTCTTTAGTATTATTATTTTCTAATAACTTATTATTATCTGAACTTATTATTCCTTTAAAATATCCAGCAAGAACATATCCTTCATCTTCAGTTGAATTTATTGCTTCTAATGAAACTGTACTTGTACTCAAAATTGCAGAAACATATTCAAAAATGCCATCGCTATTAAAGCTTATCATCATTCCGGCTGGATTATTAGTATTATTTTCTAATTTTTTTGTTTCGTTAATTATTATTGATGTGGACTCGAAATTTCCAGTCATTATAAATTTCCCATCTATTGTTTGTATAACTTCGGTAAGACTTTCTTTAGAATCTCCTCCTATACTTTTAGCCCATATTACTTCTCCAGTACTACTGTATTTTATTATTGCAATATCTTGTGAGCCTTTACTTTTCAAGGTTGTATTACCTACACTGCATTCTCCATTAAAATCGCTTACTACAATATATTCTCCATTCTCTGTCTCTCTTGCAAATATATTAATTGGATAAACATATCCTGAAACATTTTCATTTAAAATATTTTTCCATTCAATTCCACCATCTTTATTGTATTTTATAATTATTCCTTTAGGCGTTCCTTCTATACTTCCATTTCTGTAATAACCTGTAGCTATGCAACCTCCATCTGTAGTAGCAGTAATTGAAGTAATGTAGTCCCACCATCCATCGGTGGTTGATTGCGCCCACTGTATATCTCCAAACTCATTATATTTTATTATCATTCCATCATATCCAGAGTCATTCTCTAATATATTACCATTCCCTAATTGTATATCACTTAAGAAATAGCCTCCGATAATATATCCATTATCCTCTGTTTGAGCAATTGATGTTATATAATCTTCATCTTCGCCTCCTATGGTTTTGATCCATTCTATTTCGCAATTCCTATTATATTTAATCAGCATACCGTCATCTTCGCCATTTCCAGCATTATTGGTACCATATAATTGTTCTCCGTCAAAATGACCTACACCTAACATTCCGCCATCTGAAGTTTTTATAACTTGTTCTAATTTATCTGAGCTAGTACCGTCCATAGTTTTCTGCCCATAATGTTTTTAAAGTTCTTTTACCTTCTCTACTTCCACCAATTCCAAAATAATAAGTTGCATCTAAAATATCATACTTTTCGTCACTTGCTTGTACTTCAACAGCCTTATATAATCCTTCCGGTAAATCTAGTGTTAGTTCTCCTTTTGCATCTGTTGTTACTATGTAATAATCTTTTCCATTTATTGTCTCTTTTGTTCCAATTATTTCTCCTTTACTATTTCTTGCTTCTACTTCTCCTTCGTCCACATTGTATATTGCAAATTTCGTATTTGGTAATACTTCTCCTGTCTCTCCATCTTTCTTTATTAGTTTAAATGATGGACTATCTTCTACTGTTAATTTTATTGTATTTCCTTCTACTGTAAATCTTGATGAATCGCTCTCTTCTCCCTCTTCATTTATCTCTTTTAATTTTAATGTTCCTTCTACTATCTCTGCTTTAAACCTAGTATCTTTTACCTTCGCATATCCTGCTGGTGCTAATACTTCTTTTAATGTATATGTTTGGTCTATACTTTTATCTGCTTCATATTGATATAACCCTGTTATTGTTAATTTTCCTGTACTATCTGTTATATATTCTCCTAGTTCTTCTGTTCCTTTATATAATCTGAATTTTGCTCCTTCTAGATATGTTGTTTCTTCTGTTCCCTCGCCATTTTCTCCTTCTTCTACAGGTGTTGTTCTCTTAATCTTTATTACTTCTAAATCATATGTAGGAATCTTCTCATTATCTAATGTTACATTTATTGTTGGTATACCATTATCTTCTACAGTATTCTGTTCTAAATTATCTCCTTCTAGAACTTCTACACTATAGTTTCCATCATTATTTACTACTTTAAATTTTATTGGACTTGCTAAATAATATCCCTCTGCCTTTACTTCCTCCAATGTATATTCTTGCTCTACAGTTAATCCTCTTAGTGTTGCTTCTCCATTTGCATTTGTTGTAACACTTCTTCCGTTTTCACTTAAGCCATATCCTGTTAATTTAAAACGTACGCCTTTTAGTAATGTTTCTGTGCCTTCTTCTTTCTTAGTTATTTTTATACTAGCCTTTACTTCATCTTCTACTTCTACATTTACTTTGTATTCTTCTCCATCCGCTTTTGTTACTGTCATGTCTCCTTTTATAAATCCTTCTGTTCTTTCTATACTTAAGTTTCCTTCTTCATCTACATGACCAATAAACCTGATAATATTTGAATTTAATTCATAATCATCTGGTGTTTTTATTTCTTGTACTATATATGCCTTCTCTGCATATAAGTTTGATACTTCTAGTTTGCCTTCTGCATTTGTTACTCCAGTTTTGCTTTCTCCTGTTTCTTCGTCTGTTATTCTATATGTTGCTCCCGGTACTAATTTATCTTTTCCTGTTTGATATTTTGTAAGTTCTAAATTATATTTTTCTGCTATTCTTAATCCTAATTTATTAGGTTCTGTTTCTGTTCTATATTTTCCTTCATCTGTATCTAAGCAGAAATATATCGCATGATGGCTATATGCAACTTCATTAAATGCTAATCCATTTGGAATTTCTACAACGTAGTTAAATACAAACTCTTTTCCTGTAGGCATTACATAATTACCTAAATCTATTAAATATGTTTTTACATTATCCCAGTTTGCTACTTCTTCTGCTGGCTTCCAACCATTTGCGGAATCATTTAAGTCTTTTGAAGGATTCTCATTTTCTGAATAATATACTGTTGCAATTTCTTTTAATTCTTCTGGTAATTCTATTCCTGCATTTGTCATCTTGCTTGTAAATGTTGAACCTAAATCTGCTCCATTTATTACATATGTATTTCCTTCGAATGGTATCTTTCCTAATATTTGTATCTCACTTGTTGTGCTTGCATAATTATTCTTTAATTGTACTCCTATTTTTACTGTTTGTACTTCTTGTTCTTGATCTACTACTGCATATATTGGTTTTATATCTGCTATTTGTGGTGATATTACCTCACTACCTTTATCATCATAATCACTTGCAACTTGGTTTGTTAATAAACTATTTGGTGATATCATACTTATACTTGTTGTTCTATAGTTTACTTGTTCTTCTGTATTTAAGTTATTATTTACATCATATATATCTTGTGCTTTATAGTAATAATTTTCTCCATTTTCATTAGAAGCATATAACTCTATGTTCCTTGTACTTGTTGCTTTTCTTGGGTCTGGTGATAAATCTACATCTATAGTTATTTCATATGTTGCAGGACTATCATTTTTTGTTACTATTTTTATGTATCTACAATTATCTTGTTCTATTAATTCATAACTTTCTATATTTACACTTGAATTATTTATTTCTACATTGTTTATTTGTGCATCTATTATTTCTTCTGGTAATTTTACTAAGAATATTCCATTTTTCCATTTTACTTCATTATAGTTTGTATTTCCTTCTGCTTCTATTGTTATTATTTCGTTTTTCTCTGTTGCTTGTGTTGATATTGTATTTTTGCTTATACGTATATTAGCTACTGATATTGGAGCTTCGTAATTTGCTTGATGTGTATCTGTATTTACATATGTCTCTCCTACATATCCTACTAATGTTGATTTTATATATTGTAATTCATCAAATTGTGCTCTTTCGTATTTTTCGGTTATTTTACTATCATCTATTTCTTTTATGTTATAGACATACAAATAGCTTTCATCATTTACTATACTACTTGTTTCCACACGTATATGCTTTACTGGTAATTCGTATTTATATGGATTTCCACTAGAATATTTATTCCAATCGTTTTTTGTAAATGTTACAAGTAAATCTCCTGTTTCTTCGTTATATACTTTTATCCATCCATCTTCACCTAAGATTTTGTCTGCTCCAGAAAAATATACTCCTACATTTGATACTACATCATCTGTACTTTCTTCTTCCGCATTTGTCTTTATAAATTGGTCTGTTACCTGTGCATTTCCTGTTACAGTTTCTTTCATCACTAGACCTGGTAAGTTTTCTCCTGTTCCTACATATGCTTGCCATAATACTGTATATGTGTCATCTTTTTCTGTATCTGATATTCCGTTATATATATTTAATGGTTTTTCTTTTGAAATAATATATCTTGTAGTTGGATCATATACTCTTTTTCCTACTGTTACATCAAATCTTGATACTGTTCCTTTTGCTTTTTCATAGTTTACTACTATTGTAGAACTTGCTGTATTTGACTTATATGGATTTATAAATTCTTCATTTGGATTATTGTATCCTTCATAATATGTTTTTACTGGTATTTTTAGTTGTATTGTCTCTGTTCCTAATGTTTGATATGCTTCTATTGGATAAACTACTTTTATTCCATAACTGTTACTTCTTGATAGTTTTGTTGTTACATTTCCTTGCTCATCTAACTCAGCTATTCTATCTATTGTAAATGTTCTTGTTTCTGCATTATAGTTAAAATTTCCTGTGCTTCCTGTGTACTCTACACTTGTTGGTGCATATCCATTTAATTCTGGTATCTCTCCTTCTACATGGTTTTTGCTTACTATTAATTCATTTGCTGTTTCATTTGTATATACTGTAAAGTCTAAGTTTATTGTTCCATTCTCTTCATCTATTACATCTTCTAGATTTTTGCTTTGGTTAGTTGTACTTATACTTGCTCTTGTCTCCCCATACCAATCTGTTTCTAGATTTACTTCTTTTCTTATTTCTATCTCTTGATTTTCTTCATTTACATATGTTCCTGTTAGTATTACCTTATTATCTTGTCTTGATAAGTTATTTATATTATTTCCTATTGCATCAGCTTTACTTGATGTATATGAATAATCTCCACTTCTTACTATTCCTGTTAATAGCTTTTGGGTTCCGTTGTTTAAATCATTAAATTCTATTACTTTTATGTTATTTCCTATGTAATTATCTTTTAATTCATTATCTTTTGGTAGGGCTGTTTGTAAATAGAAATTGTTTCCTTGTATCTCTATTTTTGCATTTTTTAGCATTCCTGCTGTTTCTACATTTATCTCCATATACAAGGTATCTTCTTGGCCTATTTCTTTACATGTTCCTTTTATCTTTTCTGCATATCCATCTTGATTTATGTCACGCAAAAAGAAAGCACTAAATTTTACATTTTCAGTACCTTCTACTTCTTCATCTTTATCTGTAAATTCTTCATAGTTCATTGCTCTTCCTAATTCTGGATTTGCTTTTATTAAATTGGCTTTTTCTATACTAGCCATAATTACTGCTACTACTATTACTAAAATTATTGCTAGCACTCCTCCTGCTAATATTAATTTTATTTTTGCTCCTTCTTGTTTTTTAAACATTTTGTATCCCCCCAAAAACCTGATATTACTTTGATTTTATCAAGTTTTTTTATCTTATTAAATAGTGCTTTTGGTCATATGTTTTTGTGCTCTTCTATGTATTTACGCAAGCTTTTTGTACAGATTATTAACATTCTTTTTACATTTTCTTATCTTTTTCGTGTTTTAGTTATACTTTTTGGTTAATTTGTTCTATATCGCTAATTTCCGTAAATATTTTTGATAATATTAAAAAAGCTATACATTTCCTAATTGCTACTAATATAGGAGAGATAGTTACAATATTTGTAGGATTATTACTTGGAGTAAAATCTCCATTGCTTGCAGTACAATTATTATGGGTGAATTTAGTTACAGATTCTTTGCCAGCGATAGCGTTAGGCTTAGAACCACCAGAAAAAGATATAATGAATAGACCACCAAGGGACTCTAGAAAGAGTATATTTGCAGATGGACTAATGGGAAAAATAGTAGTAGAAGGTTTTATGATTGGAATGTTTACAATTTTAGCATTTTTCATAGGAAATAGATATTATGGAATAGAAGTTGCAAGAACAATGGCATTTATAAGTTTAGGAATGCTAGAATTAATACACAGCTTTAATGTAAAAAGTGAAGAATCTATATTTAAAGTTGGCTTGTTTGAAAATAAATATTTGGTGGGAGCATTTTTATTAGGAACAGTATTACAATTAGGTATAGTATTTGTACCAACTTTAGCAGAAATATTTAAGTTAACACAGCTTAATACTACACAATGGTTAATAACTATAGCAATTTCTATAGCCCCAATAATTATAGTAGAGCTTCAAAAGAAATTTAACGAATTAAAATTTGGAAAAGTTGTATATGATTATAAAACACGTCAAGAAGTATAGGTAAGATAGAAATAAAAAACATCTCATTTAAATAATGAGATGTTTTTTATTATTGATTAGTACCATCACTTTCTGTAGATAATGTTAATTTTATAATTGTTCCTTCCTCAACAGCAGTATCTACCATTATACTTTGACTTATAACTGTTCCAGAACCCTCTGTTGTAATATTCAAATTATTTGCTTTTGCCATATTTTCTGCTTGGGCTAAAGTTTTATCTTTAAAATCTGGAACCTTTACAGAAACTCTTGTATCGTTTTCTTCTGTATATAAAACTATTATAGATCCTTTAGGAATACTAGAGCCAGGTTTTGGTGTTTGGTCTGTTACTAGAGTAGAATTTTTATCACCACTAATATTTACTTTTGTAGTAAATCCAGCTTGCTTTAATAATTTTTCTGCTTCTGTAACTGTTTTATTTCTAATATCAGGAACTGTTGCATAACTTGTATCTTCTTCTACAGTATCTGTAGAAGTTTGAGCGTTACTAGAAGTTAAACCTAAATAAGGTAATATTTCAGATAACATTTGTGAAACTACAGGTCCACAAACTTGACCACCTTGGTGACTACCTTCATTATTAGGATTTGGGTTATGTACAGCGATTAGTAAACAAATCTCTGGTTTTTCTGTAGGAGCAATTGCAACATATGATGCAATATAACCTTCATCTTCACGTCCTGCTTGTGGTTCTGAGGTACCAGTTTTTCCACCTATAGAATATCCTTCAACTTTAGCAAGTCTACCAGAACCATCATCTACAACTGATTTCATTAGATTTCTCATTCTTTCAGAAGTAGATTTAGAAATTACTTGTCTTACTTGAACTGGCTCAATATCTGTAGTTGTACCGGTTTCAGGATTTATAATTTGCTTTACAATCCTTGGCTTCATTAAGATTCCATCATTTGCAATTGCAGAAACTGCAGAAACTAATTGAATTGGAGTAATTGTAAACCTTTGTCCAAAAGACATTGTAGCAAGTTCTACATCTTTAACATCTTCTAGTTTCCAATATGTACTACTTGCTTCTTGAGGTAAGTCTATACCTGTTTTATCAAAAAATCCAAATGCTTGGTAATATTTGTATAAAGTTTCAGCACCAATACGCTGACCTAATTGTATTAAAGAAGGGTTGCATGAAACCTGTAAGGCTTGTCTTAGAGTTTTTGCTCCTTTATGAGCTTGGGTCCAACAGCTAATTTTTCTATCAGCTACTTCTATAGAACCATTACAATAAAAATCATTAGGAACATCTTCGCTAGTAATATTTTCTTCTAATGCAGTAGCAGCAGTTATTAATTTATAAGGAGAACCAGGTTCATAAGGTGAAGATACTACATTGTTTTTCCACATATTATATAGTGCATCAGATTGTGTAGTAGAATCTAAAGTATCCCATGTAGCTTTTAATTCTTCTGTATTTGGTTCGAAAGGAGTATTAAGATTATAATCTGGATAGCAAGCCATACCTAGAATATCCCCTGTACTTGGTGCCATTGCTACTACTGTACCACTATCTGCATTGTTTTCTTCTACTGCTTGTTTTAAATATTTTTCTAATACAGTTTGAATATAATAATCTATAGTTAAAACAATATCGCTACCATTTTCAGCAGGAATATAAGTTTGATTGCTATCTGGAATTTCTTCTTGAATAGCATCTGTTGATGTTGTTATTTTACCAGGGGTACCCTGAAGAACACTATTCCAACTATCTTCTATTCCTTGAATACCAGTATTATCTGTTCCACAGAATCCAATTAAGTTAGAAGCTAAATTATTATATGGATAAACTCTTTTTGTATCTTCATCTATATTAATACCAGTACTTATTTTTTCAGTTTCCATCCATTGCTTTAATTTATCTATCTTATCTTTATCAACTTTTTTGGCTATAGTTTGAACATTAGAAGTACTATTAACTTTTTCTAATGTTTCATTATAATCTAGTTCAAAAATTTCAGAAAAAGCTTTAGCAACCTTTTCTTTTTTTGCTTTAGTTTCTTCATCATTAGACCCAACTATTTTTTTTGGATTAATAGTTACAGTATCTGTTGGAGTACTTATTGCTAATGTTTTACCTGTAGAATCATATATTGTGCCCCTGCTGGTACTTATGATTTGGTCTGTAGTTTGTTGATTATAGGCTTGTTCTTTTAAATCTGAACCCTGAACAAATTGCAACCAAATAAGTCTAATAATTAAAAGTAAAAATATTATTAGTAAAGAAGCTAATACAATTCTAAACTTTTTAACAGCTAATAAATTAGTAGAAAATTCATTATTAGCAGATTTATATAATTTATTATTACTTTTTTTTGTCTTAGGCAAATTAAATTTATTATTATTTTTTTTCTTCATCTGCATCACCTCAAAAAACGGGATTTGGGGACGTTCTTTTTTCCCTTTTCGGGATATAGGGACGTTCCTAAAATCCCGATTATAAAATACTTCATATATTTTATATTAAGTGTATGTTAAAATCAATAAAAACACAGATTTTTCACAAAAGAATTTGACATAATTAACTTAAGCTTGCTATAATTAAAAAGTGTATAAATAGTGCATAATGCACGATAAAAAGGTTAGGAGATACTATGAATTTATATGAAGAAACAAAATTTTTAATGGATAAATATAATATTAAAGCTAATAAAAATCTTGGACAAAACTTCTTAGTAGATGAAAACGTTATAGAGACAGCAATAGAAAAATCTAATATTAATGAAGACGATTTAGTTATAGAAATAGGCCCAGGCCTTGGAACACTTACAAAATATTTATTAGAAAATGCAGGAAGAGTTATATGTGTAGAATTAGATAAAAGAATGATAAAAATATTAGAAGAAAGATTTAATAAGAAGCCAAAAAATGTATTTGATAAAAAAA
>OIGD01001762.1_pt1 | contig 19124 bp, 24 predicted proteins | sample 1582211 | NCBI WGS metagenome assembly OIGD01 (sample SAMN04414078, study PRJEB24778) | human gut metagenome | material: faecal | host: Homo sapiens
CAGGAATTACGATGGCAAAAAGCTGCGGGAAGCCGAAGAGCTCACCGCCCACCGTGCGGCCTTCAAGCAAGGCAATGATCGTGACGGAGGCAACGGCCGCCGGGCTGCTGATGATGCCCATCTGAGCGGCAATCGTTGAGGCTGCCATCGGGCGTTCCGGACGAATGTTGTTCTTAATGGCAACGTCATAAATAATCGGAAGCATCGTGTAGACGACGTGCCCCGTTCCGCACAGCACCGTCAGGAACCCGCAGATATAGGGAGCAACGTAGCAGATCGATTTCGGATGACGGCGCAGAAGTTTTTCGGCAATCTGCAGCAGGCAGTCAAGACCGCCCGCAGCCTGCAGGGCGCTGCCCGCGTACACCACGGACATAATCGTGAGAATGACGTCAACCGGGGGGGGGCCGGGCGTTAATCCGAAGCCGAAGACAAAGACCACCAGGCCGATGCCGCCCATCATGCCGAGCGTCATACCGCCGCGCGGCGCGGCAAAAAACAAACAGGCAAGCAGCACAGCCAGCTGCAGCCAGAAATCAATCCCAACTCCCATGATTCTCCTACCGGTTCTTTTTGGTTTTTGAAATGTGTTGAGGAGATTTTGTCCGCTTTTTCTTTCGGCTTAATCGTCCTGCGGAGCGGAAAATCACAATAGGATTAAGAAAATAACCATTTATTTTAAAATAGTATTTAAGTTATAGCTCTCCTTTAATCTCCGTCAGCCGGAACCGCTGGCTGACGTCAAGCCGAAAATGATTTTTTTCCTGCCGGTATTGAAAAAATGAGAGGTGTCAGGACAAAGAAAAAGGGCTTTGCCCTTTTTGAGCAAAGCCCTTTGCGTTTAAAGCGGATCGGATATCAGGCCGTCTTGATTTCCTGGCCTTCCATCGGGTCGAGCTTATCGGCATGCATCTGGTGTTCCCAGTTCGTGACGATCAGTGCCGAACCCACGTCGCCCACCACGTTAATGGACGTACGGATCATATCGAGAATACGGTCAATACCGGCGATAAGGGCCACGGCTTCGAGCGGAATGCCGACCTGCGTGAAGACAACCGTCGTCATGATGAGGCCAGCGCCCGGCACACCGGCCGTACCGACAGCGGCAAGAACGCCCATCAGCACGATGGTGACCTGGTCGGTCATCGAGAGGTCAATACCAAAGACCTGCGCGGCAAAGATCGAGCACACGCCCATGTAAACGGCAGTACCGGCCATGTTGATCGTATTGCCCAGAGGAATCGAGAAGTACGAAATGGCTTTTGTCGTACCCAGGCGGCGGGCCGCAACGATGTTTGCGGGCAGTGCTGCCGCAGACGAGCAGGTCGTAAAGGCGATGAGCCAGGGTTCCGCAATACCCTTGAGGAACGGGATGACCTTGACGCCGGCGAAGATTCTCACGCAGGGAATCAGGATCACGAAGACGAACACAACCGTTGCAAGGAACGAGGCGAGGATGAGCTTTCCGAGCGGAAGCAGCACCGCAAGCCCGTGACGCGAGACCGTAAAGGCGATCAAACCGAACACACCGATCGGGGCGTAGGTCATCACCATGTTGGTCACACGAATCATCGTCTGGCCGATGAGGTCAAAGACCGTGATGAGCGGCCGGCCGTTTTCGCCCAAGGCGGCAAGACCGAAGCCGAACATGATCGCAAAGAAGATGATCTGCAGCATGGCGCCCTTACTGAAGGCTTCCATGGGGTTGATCGGGACGATGTTCAAAAGCGTTTCAACAAGCGGAGGCGCCGTCACGGCCTTGGCCTTGAGACCTTCGGTCGTCAGACTCAGACCGACACCCGGGTCAATCCACTGTGCAAACAGAAGACCGCACATCACTGCGACGGCGGTAAAGCCCGCGTAGCAGATCAGGATCTTCACGGCAACACGGCCGAGTTTGCTGACGTCAGAAATGTTGGCGGCACCGGCGATCAGCGTTGCGATCACCAAGGGTACAACCACCATGCGGATCAGACGGATGAACAACGTACCCAAGGGCTGCAGATACGTCTGGGCGAACTGTGTGTCGACCAAAGCGCCGACGATCACACCTAGAATCAGGCCGATAAACATCTGCCATGCCAGGCCGATTTTCTTTTTGGAAGCCATAAAGAGCTCCTTTGTTTTTAACTGTCAAACTGGAATCGGACAGGCCCGAGCGCCGTAGCTGCAAGACCGACGGGCTGTGTCGGATTTGTAAGCAGAACTTTCAGGCCCCGCTTGCAATTGATTGTATTGACTCAGTCCCCGATGGCCTGAAAAAAAGCCCAAGAATTGAAAAATATTTGTCTCAAGTTTGGTTTAAGACAAAAGTCTCGGGGTTTTGTTGCCGAAAACGGACATTTTTCGCATTGAAGGTGTAGACGAATCGGTACAGGTTGTCTCTCTTAAGCAAAATGCTTATGCCTGTTTTTCGGGCTTTTGTGTGCGGCATTTTTTCGCGGAGAGCCAGAGACCTGCGCAGCCCATCAGAGCCGCCATTGAGGCAAAGATGGAAAACACACCCACGGCGGCTGAGAGCACGCCGAAGGCAGGCGGCAGAAACACGTGACAGCCCATCAAAATCGTGACGCGAACGCCGAGGGCCTCCCCCACACGGCTCTTGGGGACAACGCTGTGGAGCAGACTCATCACATTGGGCTGACTCGCTCCGAGCCCGAGCCCCAGCACAAAGGCCACGACAAAAAGCGGAGTGAGCGTTTCAAAGAAGGGAAAGGCAAAGTAGGTAGCGCCCCCCAAAAGCATTGTGCCCGTTAAAAACTGCCACTCCGAGACGTGTTTGGCAATAAAGGCTATGAAAAAGCGCACGATGAAGGTGGCGGCATAAAAGACTCCGATCAGCCATCCGATTTCGGCTGCCGACAGGCCGATTGCATGCCCGTAGAAGGGGAACATAAAGTTCTGCAGGTCGTAGGCCATCGAAACGAGTGCGTTGATGATGAGAATGACCCGTACGTCGGAAATTGCGAGTAACTCACTGACCTTCTTCTGAACGGGATTGGCTGTTTTTTTCGGGGCATCTGCTTCCCAGTGCCGCGGCAGTTTTCTGAGTGTGAAAAGCACGATACCGATACCGGCTACGGCAAGCGCAAGGCTCGTTATGTAGGAGTAGTGCGCTCCGAGCCGGTCGATGACTTCTCCGGAAACGACCGGAGCCATGAGGCCTGAGGCTGAATAGACCATCGCAAGCCAGGAAAACGCAACGGCACGCTGTTTGGGAGAGGCCGTGTAGCCGGTCAATTCCTGCCCCACAAGCTGCACGGACATGGATCCGAGGCCGCTCACCAGCGCACAGCAGTAAAGGGGAATGAGACCGAAAGTGTCGGCTGCGGCCAGAGACGGAATGAGCGCCGCACAGAAAATACAGAGCGCGCCGAAACAGACCGGTTTTCTCGGACCCACGGCATCGACCCAGCGGCCGTATTTGAGTGCCGCAAGCATCGGGCAAAGCGAGATGAGCCCGATGAGGATGCCGACCTCGGTGCCGCCTGCACCGTGATTAAGCGCATCAAGGCTCAGCGTCAGACGCATCATCGAAAAACTCAGATGCAGGGACAGTGTGTAGAGAAAAACACAGGCAAGCATGCGGCAAAACCGGCAAAAAGAAAACCGACCGCACCGGGCTAAGGGAGGGGCCCGCAATGCAGTCGGCTGCGTTAATTTCAGGCGGGCGTGAGGAAAGACGCCTGCCTGTTAAGGTGAGATCAGTGACGGATCAGCAGGATCGGCACATCACCCTGAGCGGCCACACGCGTGGCGGTGGAGCCCATCACGGCGGACTTGAAGCGCCCGTATCCGTGGCTGCCCATCACGACAACGTCGAGCTTGCGTTTCTTTGCAAACGCCGCAATTTCGTCACCGGGGTTGCCCACAAGGCAGATTTCCTTCGGGGCAACGCCGGCTTTGGCTAAAAGCGGACGCACGGGTTCAATGCTTTCGTCAAATTCCTTCTTCTGCAGTTCAATGACTTCAGATTCGGAAAGCGCGGGCAGAGCCATACCGGCCATATCCGGCATCACGGCACCGGCGTAGTCGCTGGTGACGTTGATGAGGTAGAAGGAAGCGCCCTTACCGAAGAGTTCCTTGTGACGCAGCGCGTATTTGACGGCCGCGGTACCGAATTTGGAGCCGTCCACGCAGATACCCACACGCATGGCGTCGGCTTCCGGAGCGGGTTTGTTGCGAAGAATCAGCAGAGGATTCTTGGTGCGGGCAAGAACGCCGTTGGTGACAGAGCCCAGGAAGAGGCCCGCAAGCGCCGTGCGGCCGCGCGAACCCATGATGATGAGGTCAGCCGGAAGGCGCGAGGCTTCCTCGGCGATCTTTTCCGCGGGATCACCCACGATAAAGGCTTCGGTGACTTCGATACCCTGGGCCTTCAGATATTTGCGGGCGGGCTTAAAGATCTTTTCGGCTTCGTCTTCGTAGTAGCGCATCAGGGAGTCCTTGCTCACCAGACGCGCGGCGCGGGCGGGCAGGGGATCCAAAACGACCAGAAGCTCGATTTCAGTTGCGGCACCCAAGAGTGTCGCACGGGAAGCGACAAACGCAAGCGAGTTCTCACTGTAGGAACTGCCGTCAATGGGAACGAGGATTTTCATAGGCTTGTATCCTTATACAAGAATCATCTTCAGCCTCAGGTTCTCGGCCTTTGTAAGAGTTGCCTGATAGTAAGCCGATAAGCCGGGCAACAGGGAGAATGCTCCCCACTTGATGAAGTTATACCTGACTCAGGGCCAAACGGAAATAAAAAAGCGGGTGCGTTTGGTTTTTATTGCGCCGAGTGTTGTGTTGATACAAACAATCATGCAAAAAAGTCTTTGAAATCCGTCGCCGCAGGTGCTGTTGCGGCTCAGTGCCGGCGCCTGAAAAATTTAAGCGACCCCTGCACCAGGATGATCCCGGCAAGAACGCACACCGACCCCGTGACAAAGGGCCATCCGACTTCTTCCCCGAGAATAAGGACGCCGAACAAAACCCCGAAAAGCGGTGTTGCAAAAACAAGGACGCCCAAGCGTGCCGCAAGGTAGGTTCTCAGCAGTCGGCACCAGACGAGGTAACTCGCAAATGAGACGATGAAGGTCTGAAAGAGAAAACTCGACCAGCCGGTGAGTGCCGGAGAAAAGGTCGTCTGTCCGGTGCAAAGCGCCGTGGTGAGGAGAAAAACAAACGCCGCAAGAAGCTGCCAGAAAAGCATCTGTGAGGGCGCGGCCGTGTTCATCGTCGTGGTGCGCATGAAGTAGGTGGTCAGTCCCCAGGAAATGCCGGAACCCAACCCCAGAAGGTCTCCGAGCCACCAAAGATCACCGGAAGAGCGCGGTTGGTCACCGGTAAGTGCCGGCACCAGAAACGCGACGGCAATGCCGGTAAACGCAATGAGTACGCCCAGCCACTGCAACGGGCTTAACCGCTCTTCCGGCAGTTTCAGCGAAAGACCCACGGCGGCAAAAAGGGGCGCCGTATACAGAAGCACAGACATGTGGGCGGCACTCGTAAAGCGCAGGCCCTCGGAGACAAAGAAAAATTCGAGCGTAAAGCCGATCCCGACCTTAAGGCAGTCGGCAAAGCGCACTGCCGGGTTCCAGGGATCCTTAATGACGAAACGCACCGCAAGAAGCACCAAAAGCGCCGCAATGCCGGATCTCAGCGCCACCTGAAGCATGGGGCTGATTTCGCCGGCAGCGGCCTTGATCGCCGTCTGCTGCAGCCCCCAGAGGGCGCACAAAACAACGGTGGTAAGGACTGCGGAGGAGTCAATGGGCTTGCGTTCGCCGGGGACTGCCATGGGAAGACACACAAAGGAAAAGACAGAACGAAGCCGCGAATCTTAGCGGTTTGCACGCGCTTTGGCGCTTGCCCGCGCGTGCCTGGTGCAAATCAGAATTTTCGGGCGTTTTTTCGAGTGTTTCTTGTTTTAAAACAATAATTTGCAGGATAAAAATGCAAATTGGGACAATACACGCGCGCCGCGAGTAATAATCATCTTGCACGGTCTGGTGAACCGCTTTGAGCGTTTCCAGGACCGTGACGGTAACTTTTATGCGTTTGATCATGAGGTGCTTGCGGTTGTCAGAGTGCCCGCAGAGCCTGAAATTGCCGAAGTGCTCGAGCTCGCTCCTGACACTGATCATGTCTGGAAGATTAAGCGGCTTCTTAAAAGCAACGGTGAACTCATCATTCTCGACGAGATGTTTTTGAATCCCCGCTGCTTCGGTGAGGAGGTCCGCGAAAAGATTGAAAGACTTGATCCCGGGCAGTCGATGTACGCTTACTTCGAATCGGAGTTCTGTCAGAAGATTGCCTCCTGCAGTGACGTGCTGCGCGCCTCGTTTGCCCAAGGAGACCTCGTGGGTTACGGTTTTCTTGAAGGCAGCTGCGTCGTTATTCTTGAGCGTGTTGCACCTAACCCCAAGGGTGAGGTGCTTGAATTTCGCCGCATGACGGCGGTGGCTTCAAAGGTTCAGTTTGCTGTTGAGGATTAATTGTGGCGAAGTGGTGCATCGTAACGGGAGCGACATCAGGTATCGGCCGGGAGCTTGCGCTTCTGGCCGCAGCGGACGGATTTTCTCTGATTGTCGCTTCCCGCAGCGGCGAACGCTTAAGGTCGGCTGCCGATGAATTCAGGCGGGCAGGAAGCCCGGAGGTTCTGTTTTTCCCCATGGATTTGAGTAGCGCAAAAGCTGCTCAAATGCTTTGGGCATATGCGCAGGAGAAAGGCATCACGCCTGAGATTTTGGTTAACAACGCAGGCTTTGGCGTCTACACCGATGCGGCTGACGTGGATAACCTTGAGCGGGTCACCCGTATGATGGGACTTAACGTGGAAGCGCTTACCGTGCTTTCAATGCTGGCCGCGCACGCGATGCGTGAGGCCGGCAACGGCCGGATTCTCAATGTGGCTTCGGTTGCAGCCTTTGCGGCGTGCCCGAAACTAGCGGCCTATGCGGCCACAAAGTCCTATGTGCTTTCCTTTTCCCGGGCGCTTGCCGAAGAACTCAAGAGTACGGGCGTCACTGTGACGGCGCTTTGCCCGGGCTATACGCTCACGCACTTTGCCGATGCCGCGGGTGTGGCGCCCTCAGCGGGCTCAGACATCATCGCGCGTTCAGCCCGCGAGGCGGCTTTAACCGGCTGGAAAGCTTTGCGTTCCGGAAAACCCGTTGTGATTGACGGTGCCCTCAACCGCCTTTGTGTCGGGCTCATCAGGCTTCTTCCCGCGGGATTTGTGACCCGGATTGCGGGCAGGCTTCTCACGCGTTTTGCCCGCGCCGCCTAAAGCGCTTTTTTCAGTGTGAGCGTTACCGTGAGGCCGGTCTTTTTCACCGCATCGGTCCAGTCAAGACTGATTTCGGTGCTGGTTCTCTGAGCGATGGTCTTCACGATGGAAAGCCCGAGGCCGGTGCCCGTTTCTTTGCTGCCCAAAATCCGGTAGAAAGGATCGAAAATCCGCCCGCGCTCTTCGGGCGCAACCCCCGGGCCGCTGTCGGCCACGCAGATGCGGATACAGTCGGCAGCATCTGTGACGCTTACTTTGACCGTGCCGTTTTCAGGCGTGTACTTGACGGCGTTCTGAACGAGGTTGCGCACCATCGTAAAGAGGTCGCTCTCCCCGACGGCCGCTGTGAGTTTGTCCGCGCCCGGTGTGTCAAGGCCTTCGGCCTCAAAGTCAATTGACTTTTCATCGGCTGCCCAGTAAAGCTCCTCCATCACCGAGGCAATCACCGTAAGGCACCCGGCACGCGCGGGTGCAGCGGACTGGGTGCCGTCTGCAGCCTGAGCGCGTTTCAGGGCCAGAAGCTGCGTAATGAGGTCGGTTGCGCGGCTAATGCCGTTTTGCAGCGATGTGACGCGGTCTCTGACGTCTTTACTCATTTTGCAGGCGGCAAGGCGCTCGGCCTGCAGTGAGAGCGCCGTCATCGGACTTCTTAATTCGTGCGCGGCGTCCGCGGTAAAGCGCGCTTCGCGTTCCCGGAGCGCCTGCACGCGGGCTAGAAGCCGGTTCATGGCTTCAACCGAGGGTTTTATCTCCTGCGGAATGCCTTCCGTCCTGATTTCAGAGAGGTCTTCGGGCTTGCGGGCGTTGATTTCCTGTGCAAAGGTTTTTAAGGGTCTCAGGCTCTTCCAGAGCACAAAACCCAGTATGAGAAGCATCACGGGCGCAAGCATCAGAAGGGGCGCCGTGGAGACAAGGGCTGTGAAAAGCACCATTTCGTTACGCTCTTCAAGATTTTGCGCGGCGGCAACGTGCGTGCCATCGGAAAGCGTTCTGAAGTAGATGCGGTAGGGCTGACCGAAAAGTTCAGCGGTGTGCGCGCCGTCTTCATAGGTTCGGGTAAAGGTGGTCGTTAAGGCGCGGCCCCTGCCGTGTAGAAGCCGCACCGTTACGGGTTGCCCGGCCACAAGCACGGCGTTACCCTTGTCGTCATCGGCTTCATAGCGGTCTTCAAAGTCATCGTCATCCATCGTGAGTGCGGCAATGGAGGGCTTTGACGGGTCGTAGCCCGGGGCGCCCGGGCCGTAAAAGCCGCCGACGGGTTCGGGCGGAAGGACTTCCCCCATATCCATGCGGCCTGCAACGACGTCGCGGGAAATGAGCCCCACAACCTGTTTGAGGGTGTGGTCCTGTTCGTCTTCGGCACGCTCCCAGGCGGCAAAAAAACTCACCGTGCAGGCAACGACGAGAAAGACCGCGAGCGTGGCGCTGCACCACAAAAGAGAGCGCCGGATGAGCGAATTTTTTTCAAAAAGCGTGCTTTTCATGCGGCTTTCTCTTTCTGCACCATCCAGCCAAGGCCCCGGATGTTGCGGATGACGCCTGCGCCGAGCTTTTTTCTCAGGCCGTAGAGAATAAATTCCAGGGCGTTGCTTTCGGGGGTTTCGTCCGGGTAGAGGCGCTCTTCAAGAGCCTGGCGCGAGAGAATGGTCCCCGGGCGCGTCAAAAGCGCTTCCAGAAGCTCAAACTCTTTTTTGGAAAGCGCGGTTTCTTCTTTTCCGGCCGGGCCCGTGACGGTCGCGGTTTTGGTGTCAAGCCGCAGGGTCACGATGCCGTTGGTAAGTTCTGCGGCAGCCTGTGTATCCGCGGGCGCCGGGGCTTTGCGGCGCAGCACCGCCCGCATGCGCGCAAGAAGCTCACTCATGTGAAAGGGTTTTAAAACGTAGTCGTCGGCGCCCGCGTCAAGCCCGGCTAACCGGTCTTCAAGCGCGTCGCGGGCGGTCATCACCAAAACCGGCGTTGCCGTATCCTTGGTCCGCAGGTCCCGCAAAAGCGCCATCCCGTCGCGGCCGGGCAGCCCCAGATCAAGAAACACAACGTCAAAGGTTCCCGCCGCAAGCATGCCGCCCGCTTCCCAGCCGCTTTTGGCCCAGAGAACATCGTAACCCTCGTCCGTGAGGGCTTCGCGGACGGCTTCACCGATCATCGGGTCGTCTTCAACAAGGAGTATGTGCATGGCGGACTCAGAAGGTTGGGTGGCTGCAAAATACGGACAAAGCCGAAGTATTCGCGACCGGAATACTTCGGCAGGATTTTAAGAAGCGTATCCGGTTAGCGGATCACGGTGAGGCGGTGGGCTTCGACTTCGTTGGGCTTCATGATTTCCGTGTCGATTTCGCCTTCAACGCGCACCTTTGTGTTGCTGTCGACGCGCTGGCCGGCAAAGATGCGGTCATCAATTTCCACGACGATCGTGCCGGTTGCATCACGCAGCGTGTACTTGTCGTTGCGGACCTGGTTGATGAGGTTGCCTTCAAGCACCACCATCTGGTCGTCGCGGCCGTTGTCCAAAACCTGCTTGACGGTCGTCACGGGCTGGCTCTGGCCCACAAACTGAGCCTGGGCGGCGCCGATCGAGAAAACGGAGAGAGCAGCTGCAGCGAAAGCAAGGGTCTTCATGTTGGTCATTTTTGTGTTTCCTTATTAAGGCTTGGTTTTTTCGGTTTCGTTTCAAGACTCAGCGGTGCTGTGTCTTTCTTTGTGCTTCGCAGTTTATGGAGCCGGAATTAGCCGACACCTAGATGCGGCCTAAGTCTTTACTAAGTGAAGGTAACGAATTGTTTCTGCTGGGCGCTTTTCCACCCGAAACGCATTCTTAAAGGTGCTCTGCGTATACCTTTGTATCGTCCGCCGGTGCCTTATTTTCTCTATTTAAATCAGTTAATTAAATAAACTGACGGTCTGTTGCAGATGACGGGGAGAGAGAAGTTTTCTCCGTCACGGTGCGTTTTTCTTAATTTGCGCTAAGCTCCTGCCGTGTATTCGCGGCAGGCAGTATGCAGACTTCTTCTCGACTTGTTGGTTTTACCGGAGCACTGACGGCGTATCTGTGCTGGGGATTTATGCCCGTGTATTGGCGGCTTCTTTCAGAGGCCGCAAGCTGGGAAGTGATTGCCCACCGCCTCATTTGGTCGCCGCTGGTGATCCTTGCATTACTCCTTCTGCGCGGAAAATTTTCCGGCATCGCGGCATCCGTGCGGCTCCTGGCACGGGAGCACCGGCAACTCTTCTTTCTTTTTTGCGCGGCAGGTTTTGCGGCACTCAATTGGTGGATTAACGTCGTGGCGGTGCAGCAGGCCCGTGTTGTTGAACTCGGGATCGGGATGTTTCTGACGCCTCTGATGTCAATCTGTTTCGGTGTGGTGCTTTTTCGGGAAACACTGGGAAAACTCAAGGCCTGGGGCGTTGCGGCAGCAGGTATCGGCATTGCGGTGCTCATCGCCGGCTACGGCACGTTCCCGTGGATAGCTTTGGGCGTGTCTTCAACCTGGGCCGTCTACGGAGTTTTTAAGCGTGTGCTCACCTTGGATCCCTGGATCAGCAACATGCTCGAAGCCTGCCTTCTGGTGCCTGCGGCGGTGATTTATGTCCTTTGGCTGAACCAAACCGGCGCCGGCCACTTTCTGGCGGGAAATGAGGTTCTCGCGCTTGCCTTAATCGGTACGGGTTTTGTGACGTCGGTCCCGATGATTGCCTTTGCTTACGCCGTGCAGAATCTTCCGATGACGGTCTTCGGGTTTTGCCAGTACTTAAACCCGATCCTGACAATGACCGTGGGGCTGGTGATTTTCGGTGAGCCCTTTAACGACGCATTTGCCGTGCCGCTTGCGCTGGTCCTCGCGGCCGTTGCGTGCTTTGCAGTGTCGGAAATCCGGGCGGCAAAAAGCCCGAAATGACAGGCAACAAAAAAGCCGCTCATGCGCGGCAATTTTTGCCTGAAATGGCGTCCCCATGGGATTCCGAACGTATGCGGAATTAAAGGGGTTGAAGCGTGCTACTAGATTCGATCCCCCACTTTATCCCCCACAAAAAACGCAGGAAACAGGGACCAAAAACCACAGTTCGGATTAGCATAGTGGCACTGCTTTTTTCGGCCGGGTTTGCGCTCTGCACGCTTCGTCAGCCTCCTTAGCGCTCGACTCATGGCAACTCCTTCGCGCCTCTCAGGAAGCCGACGAACTTCTGCACGGCAAGCCCTTTCTTAGTGATTTCTGTTGCGAGGCTCTGCGCGAGCATGATCGCCAAATCGTCCCTGTCGTCCTTGACGCGATCAACAAGGATAGAAAGCTGTGTAGCCTCACTCTTTGAGAAGATGTGATCTGCCTTCATCTCGCGGATCATCTTTTTCGTTTTCTTCAGGTCAATCATTTGCCGGCCGCCAAAATTTGGTTATATCGTCAAAGAGCTGTCTCGCTGGTATCAACGCATCGAGGCCAATATCTCTAGCTCGCTTCTGGTCGCTATTGGCCGCGAGGTCATAAAGCAGATCATTCACCGGGCCGCAGATTTCTTCTGCTTTAAGGAGCACGGCAGACACAATATTTTTTTGTGTCCTTGTGAACTCGTTCCGGTGAGCATAGATCACTAACGTCAGGGCGGCACGCTGTCCAACATTGAAAAGGCAAGTGCCGCCAACGTCGCGATGAGCTGCGCAACTTTCGACAAGAAGCCGGGCGCCGATATAGTCATTCGTGAGCCGGGCATACTCGAAAAACCGCGCGCCATCCGCCGCTTTTCTCAAAATCGGCCGCGCTTCAGGCGCAGGCGGCAGTAGCCTGAGTAATGCCTTCCACTCTGTGGCCGTCGCCGTAATCTTCGCGGTCGTGGCGGAGAGAATCGGGAAGAAAGATGTATCCATTTCTTATACTCCGGGGGCTTACAAGCCCCAAACAAAAAAACCGACTAGTAGCCGGCACGAGCAGGAGAGCCACAATCACTATCGCGGCCAGTAATTCAGGTATTTGAACTCATTCATAGTTCCTCCTCAAAATTTTGTTTAGTTTTGCTAAATACGAAAATGCCCCACTTCCATGATCGGTAGGTGGGGCTCTTTTTTTATGCCTGTTAACGTTGATGCGCCGTAGCCAATCGCCTAACGTAATGCTGATAGCACGGTAACCCGTCCATAGGGAAGCCGAGCCGCCGGAGCTGATTCTCGGTTCTCATGAGGTCCAGGTTGTGCACGGCTTCATGGAATCGTGAGGCTCGCGGCGATTCTGTCCGATACAGGAATTCTTCGAACAACTCCAATTCGCGGCGGAAGAGGTACCGCCAGTAGTAGACGAACGTCCGCTGATCGTCCAAGAATTTGGCACTCACTTGGTAGGCATACCCTTTCGGGGGCTTCTCGGGAGAGGCGGCGAGTTCTTCCGGCGTAAACTGGTTTTCACACGGGGCGGCAGCCGTCTTTGCTTCCGGCACCTTCAGGTCGACGGCGTCGATGAACTTCAGGCATTCGGCGAACTGCCTACGCGGCAGTTCGTTATAGCGCGGAATCTGAAACCGCACCTTGATCGCACGGTAGATCGTCTGGTAGTTCGCACTGGAGGTCTTCGCCCGGCGTGCTACAGCCTGCTGAATCTGGAGCTGTTCGGCGGGCGTGATCGTTGTCGGTGCCTCGAGCTCGTTCTTCATGCGTTCGAACTCATCGTAGAACGCGCACTTGAATTCGAGTGCCTTCGCGCCGGTGAAGCCCATGGCGAGGATGCAGAAACCTTTCTGATCCATCCAGTAGAGCGGGATCTTGCGTGTCGTTGCGCCGATTTTTTGCTCTTCTTCCGTGAGCGCAAAATTGCGCTTACGTTCTAGCTCAGGCGCGTCGGCGATCAAGTCGCGAATTGCACGAAGCGTGTCTTTGTGCTGTTTCCCAAAGTATTCGGCTACGATGCGGCTGGACGTGACGGGGCGACCTTCGATGACCGTGAAGGCGTTAGAGATAACGATTGACATTGCTGTCTCCAAAGTAAGGTTGAGAACCTTGCGCCATCCGCCAAGATGGTGGGCAAGGACTTGCGGGTTGGCGGACCAGTACTTTGGAAACTGGCACATCTTACGATGTCCCGCAAGCCCTACCCATAATTGGAGACTTGCCGATGGGGTCGCGTTTCACGACCCCGTCTCAGATAGCCAATAAAAATGCCGCTCCATCGAACGACAGGCGGCTATCCGCCAAAGTATTCGGGCCGCCAAGCCCGCGTCAGTCATTGCGACCGACACAGGAAGCATACCCGAAAGAGAGGCGCGTAGTCAAAAAGCAGGGCGATGACCTTGACAAGTTTGGGGGCTGCGGATACGATCTAACTGCGGGTAGCCAAGGCTACGCCGTATACTCTGCGTGCTCGAATTAACGTTTAAGCGATCTTTCAAGATAGCCGACCGCAGGGGGAAAAGCCGCTGAATGCGGCTTTTCTTTTAGGCCGCCTGACCCATCAGGTGCAGGGCTTGATCCGTTTGACTCCCTTATTCACAAAGCCCGTATTTGCTTGAGCACATAGAGCTGGCCTGCTCGCCATCGGCAAAAATATCGTACTGGCGCCCGCCTCGGGTGGTTCGTGACCATGTGACAGCATCTCGAATGCCTTGGCCGTTCCCGTTGGCAACGGGAAAGAACGTTGCAATTGATTTCTTTCCAGCTTTTTGCCCGATCTTTTCCCATTCTTCGATACGGTCAATTTGTTCTGGGAATCGGTTCGCGATTTCGCGCAACTCTTCTTTGCGGCAATTGATGCACGGCATACATCCAACACGGCCCATGCCAAGTTTGTATAACGGGTTTGGCTGGATTCCGTGACGAAGCATCATGTCGAAACAGTCAGAAGCCGTCCAGTCAAGAATCGGCCTGTAATTCCAGAGTTCAGCGCCTGTCTTTTCATCTCGCATTGCTAAATCACGTTCAACGGCACAGGATCGAGCTTTGCTTTCATCGTGGCGAATGCCTTGCCACGAAACAACGTCGATCCCTTGCTTGATCAGCGGCAACTGAATCTGTTTCTTCAGAACGTCGGCTTTCAATTCAATTGAACAAAAGCGCATTCGGGTTGAAGGAAATCGGCCCTTGCAAATAACCATGTCAAGAAATGGAATTCCAGTTGGATGAAGAACCGCAAGAGCTTCTTCAATCTTGCGTTCTGAAATTCCTTCCTCTCGCCACTTCGTTTGAACCGTTTTTCGCTTCTGCTCAATTGCCGCTGTGTAATCGGCCTTGAGACACTTGATTTCCAACCCCGTAGACTCGGCTAGGTATTTGATGTATTGGTAGGTGAGCGGATGCTCATTGCCTGTATCGCAGAATACTGGTTGAATGTTTTCTGTGCCTCTTTCGATCGCTAGTAATAGCATTGCGGTGGAATCTTTCCCACCGCTCACGCTGATGACATTTATTTCTTTTGTCATGTAAAAAAAGCCCCCGGCTTTCACCGAGGGCTTGTCAGTTATTTGAGCAGTGTTGGTAACAGAGCGGCTGAAACCAGTTTGAAAGTCTCGAACGTGAGCGGGACGGACTTTTCTTTGGCGAATGCTCTGAGCTTGTCTATAAAGCCATTTGTCCGCAGCGTCTCCAGTAGCGCATACCCATTCAAAGTGAGGGAGGGGTTGGCGCTAATGCCGATGTCGAAAAAACCGTCCAGAGATTCCTGAACGTGCAGTCCCTCAATGTAGTCGCCTTTTGCCAGCAACTTGATATGGGAGTACACCACGCGAACGCTTGGATCTTGCTTTTGATCGCGTCGGTCAGAAAGGAGCTGCCCTTCTTTCCATTCCGACAAGCTATTTGCGTCATCCAGAAACTCTTTAATCGTTTCCGATTCAATGTGTGCGAGGATGACTCGCATCAGATTCCAATCTAACTTCATATCTGGTCCGTTGTGAGAGTTCTTTATGCACGCGCGGCCTGCGCGAACTTCTTTTCATAAAACGCCAAAACGTCCCTGGCATTCCATAAACGACTGCGGCCGCTGGACATCTTAAAGCTGGGCGGGACGTCTCCCGAATTTTCCCAGTTGTAGATGGACCGCTTCGAGCACCCCAGCACACGGCACATATCGGCCACAGTAAGCGTAGTATGGCGGCCTTTCAAAAATTCCCAGTCTATCTTCTTCATTTTTTATCGCCTCTAAAAACGCTTTTTTGTTCACCGAAAAGCCCGCGCATCACTAAATCAAAGTTTTGTACTACATAGTTCAGGGAGCGCAGAAGGTCTGCGCGGTTTAACTGTCTTTGGATGTCGCAAAGGACGTTCAAAGCGTCATAAACAGCATCAAAGTTAGGCTGCAGGACTTCGCCGGTCTTATACAGATGGTCATACGCCGCATCCAGCATTTTTGCGGCGGCTGAAAACTGCCGTTCAATATTCACAGGTTGCGTAGTCGCCTTAGCCAGTACCCAACCATGAGCAATGGCGCTCATGAGGTTGGTCCAAATATCAGACTTCGCATCAAGGTCCCCGGTACGGGCCTGTTTAAACCACAAAAAAATAGGTAACTCGCACCGAGTTACCTCTTCTTCAGACATCGGAATCATGCACATCCATGCGCCGAAGCCTTTTTGCTCTATCAATTCGCCGCCGGATAAGTGTCGCTTGCGTCCCCTGGCTGCGGCTTTCTGCGCTTTCAGCAGCGCTCTTTTCTCAGCCCTGTTCATTGCTCCCACCTAAAGGTTCCGGACTGCAGTGCAAATTTTCTCTTCCTTCTCGTCCTGCAGTTTGTGTGTTTCGCAGACTTTCTGCAAGTTGTTTACCATGCCTTCCAGCGCGTCAATCAGCATTTCATACGCACGTTTACAAGCCGCATAATCGGTTTGGCTTGCAGGAACGTTCATGCTGATATAACCGGCAATCTTTTGCACGCGGTTGTTTGTTTGCGTAAGCTGATGCGATACTTGGTTCAGGCATTCAAGCACCATCTTCTTTTGACTTTTCACGTTCTCTCCCCTCCAAAATGTCGCGCATGATTCTCATCAACCTCACTTAGAAAACCGCAGCGAGGCTTTCAGTTCGATTCTTGCGCCGGGGACCGCTTCGCCTGCGTGAATCGCTTCGGCAATGGCAGTTTTATTCGGCTCAAGATTGATCTTTGCACCATCCCCCAGGGCCTTCAGAACGTCTTCGCTGGGGAGTTTTTTCAGGCCGGTGATTGACTTAATGCGCATGAATTCCGCAGGAATCTTGCTGTCTTCGGTAATGACGCTTTCTCGCGGCTTGCAAAGAGTGACGCAAAGGCCGGTTTTTCCGTCAGTAATTGTTTTGTACTGATTGCGCGTCATGCGGTAAATGGCGCGGGCCTCGGCCTTTTCCTGCGTGCGTTTTAAGCGCTCAAGAATCTTCTTTGAATCGTCAATGTGGGCTTTCAGCGCGGCAATTTCTGCATCCAGGCGGCGAATGAATCGGACTGAACCGGCGATGATGTCGCACATCTCCCCCTTTAGGCTTTCAACTTCGGCCTGCGCCTTTTCCGCTTCCGGGCTTTTCAGAATTTCGCCCGTTTCGGGGTCTACTGCTTCTTCGGCCATGGCCTCAGCTTCACGCTGAATCGCGGCCTCAATATCATCTTCGACATCGTTGCCCGTGCGCCGGTTCAGGTCTTTCATTTTTTCGATGATCATTGGCAATACCTTCAAAAAAAGCGCCCACATGGGGCGCTTCGTTGTTCTGAGTGGTTATCAGAAGAAATCTTCGGGTTCCGGTGCAGGCGGCATCCCGGCGCTTCCAGTAGTCTGCGCAGGCTGATGCGCAGGAGCACCATAAGCGGCAGCATCATTCACCGGGGCATTACTGCGCACAGGCTTATCTTTGAGCGTAGCAAAGCGGGATTCAACCACTGTAGCCTTATCCGCTTTTTCCAGAATTTCGCGGGCGCATTTGCCGTTTGCGGGATCGAATGGCGTAAGGATGTTGAGGTTGAAACTCTCACGAACAACGCCAGTATTGTCCGTATACAAGCGGTCTTCACGCTGAATCAACAAGCCGATAGGCTTCTTTTCGATGTCAGGCAAACGATAGCCCTGATGTTGATCCGACTTGTCTCGCGAGGCGTTACGGCCATAAACAACGCCTTTAACGGCGTCCATTTTGGATACACCGAGACACACCATCATTGCATCAATGATGTCGGCGCCAAACGTGCGCTCACCGGTCTTTGACGTGATGTAGGTGCGGATGAAGGCAACGCGGTCCCCGGTGCCTTCAGACACATTGCCGTTAGCGTCCTTTTCCTTCCACTGTTTGCACTTGAATGCAATCTCAAGGTACTGAGCGCCGCTCTTTCCTTCGGCAATTTCTGCCTGCGCAATGAAGCCGGTGTAAATACCTGTATGACTGATGCCGGAAAAACCGGCAACGGCTGAGGCGCGTTCATCGTTTCGCGTGAATGATGTAATCATCTTTCGTTTTGTCCTTCGTTATTAAACGTGTTGAGGAATCTCGTAGAACTGACAAATTTTTGTATCTACAGGTGCTAAATCGTTTTCGATTTCGTCCGATTCAAAAAGCCCCATCGGGCTTTTCACGGTATCGGCACCGCTGTTATGGGTCAGGAAGCAGTACTTCGCCTGGTCCACTTTGGTACGCAGAACGGTTGTGAACAACCCTTCTACGCAAATCTTTTCGTCAAGCATTCGGCCAAGCGTTTTGATGCGCGTAAAACCGAAATCGTCGGTTTGGGAATGCGCGAGGATATAAACACGTTTGTTTGGCCCTAGCTCACTGGCTGCCTTCGCAATGTCGAAACCGGCGCCGCCGATGTCCGTGAATTTGTCGTAGCCCTTCAAATTGCGCATTCGCATAAACATGAAGGAAAGGACGTACTGCCAATCATCAACAATGACAATTTCACGGTTGGTTTTGCTCATGGCCGAAACGATGTGGGCCGCATCATCGGTTACGTAAATGTTGTTTCCGTCCCCTTTCGCCCGAATCTCGGCCCATCCCTTTGCAGGGAAGGGCAGGGGCTTGCGTACCGGCTGAATCAACAGGCATTGCGTAGGGTCGAGGTTACGCAGGGAAGCCGTTTTGCCGGTCCCTGACGCGCCTAAGATAAGCGTCGCAATAGACATTTGCGCTATACTCCTTTTGTACGTTTGGTGGTTCTCTTCCTAACGAAAACGGCGCAGTTCTCTTCCCCTGCGCCGTTTTTGTTTTTCTTATTCGACGGCCTTCGCCGCTTCACATTGACTTCGCCAGTAGGCGAAAAGTCGTGCCTTTGGACGTTCTATACCGAACTCCCGACACCAATGACGAAAAACCCGCAAATCTGCGGGCTTCTTTGTGTGCTTCTTACGGACCTCCGAAAGGGTCATAGTTGCGAAATTCGCGCTCTGCGGCTCTGCCCTCAGCGGCTTCGGCGCGTCTTTCAGCTTCGATTTCGCGGCGCAGGTCATCATCATCATCGTCTTCTTCTTCATTTTCTTGACATTCGCAGTACCGGTCATAATCCGCCGCCGGATCATCCGAAGTGCTCCAAGTCTTCCGCTTTACGCGGCGGTTTTGAAGGTCCATTCTTCGCCCCCGTACTGGATGAAGTTGTTCGGATCATGCAGAGCGATTTCTCGAATCACCAAGCCTTTCAGGAAGTCCGCAAGGGCCGGATGTTCCGTTTCTTCGCCGTTAAGGATGCGGATGCACAGGGCTTTGATTTCGGTCCCGATATCACATCGAACACCGTAAGAAATTTCCTCGCCTAGTAAGTAAACCTTCGCGGCCAATTTGTCCGGTTCCGCCTTCGCCATATCGCACTTCACGATTTCGATGCTGTCAAACCACAGCTTTTTTGCTTCTTCGTTTGTCATTACGACCTCATAAAAAAAGGCTCTTCGTGCATAGTTGTGGGTAAAAAAATCAAGCAACTACACCGGAAGGCTG
>OIGD01001772.1_pt1 | contig 19025 bp, 16 predicted proteins | sample 1582211 | NCBI WGS metagenome assembly OIGD01 (sample SAMN04414078, study PRJEB24778) | human gut metagenome | material: faecal | host: Homo sapiens
GCAGGCTCGTCAGACACCACCGGTCGGGCGTTCAGAAAAAGCAAGACGACACTCGCCAGAGTTCCAATGGTCCCCGAACACGAACACCTTCGACTGACGTTATCACTTCATGGTAAACTAATCAGGACCTGAAAACCATAAAGTTCAAATAACAGAGCTTTTCAAACCTTAAACCAGAATACTATCTATAAATCAATATTTTGTAAAAGTTTATTCCTATAAAGGAGTCAGATATTCCCACTCCGATAGGCTGCCCCGGAATTTAATTGTAAAAACTTCCTTATATTTTCTTTGCCCGGTAGTGCTAACGATAGATGCAGGGTTTTATGTCTGAAGACCATTGGAGCAGTGAACGAGGGTCCGGTTAGGTTTTCCGAACGCCCGACCGGTGGTGTTTGACGAACGAAGTGAGGAGTTCCGCCGGTCAGTGAGTTCTTCGAATAAGCGAGAGAAAAACAAAAGATTTTGTTTTTCCGAGCAGGAGAAGAACCGATGAAATCAACGAAAGCCTTACCGGACCGTTCCTGGCGAACCGGTCTGACGGTATAAAACCCGAAATCGGAATAGATAGAAAATAATAAACCTAGAATTAATCTTGTTCTTATTCGTCTTCAGGGCTTGTGTTCGGGGACCCGGTCGCTTCTGTCGGTCAGTGAGGGAAAGACTTAACAGACCGTTCCAGACGAACCGGTCTGACGACACAGAACCCGAAATCGGAATAGAAAGAAAAAATTATACCTACACCCTTACCTCCTTTAAAAGTTAAATAAGCTCTTCTTCGCAACTTCTCGAACACATTCAAGGTATAAATAACAGGTTTAATTTATAAAAAGCGTCCCAAAATTAACATTCAATGCTATGCGGGACAATACTCATGCTCCTATGGAAATGAAACATATCACTCCTGATGTTTTAATGCGTTTAAGTATTGCATTTACATCCGGTAGTAAATTTTCTCAAAGTTTGGAAAAGGCTTTGGAATTGATCGGCAAAATCAGCAATCATGATCGTATATACATCATCGAGGTTCATCACAATATGACTTATACGATCACTTATAACTGGCATGAAAAGTCGTTAAAAGCCATTCCCGAAGAATTCAGGCACAACAGCCTGATATACGACCGGGAACTTGTACAACAACTTTGTACACAAAATCAGGTAATTATTCAGGAATCGGATGTGTCGGGTAATCCGGAATTAGCAGAGTTACTAAAAGCTACCGATTGCCGCCAAATGTTACTATTACCTTTATTCGAATCGGGATCACAATTTGCTTTTATCGCTTTCACCCAATGTTCGACGACTCACCCCTGGACTCCGGAAGAAATCAAATGCCTGCAAGATCTGTCCTCGGTTATCGCTTTACAATTGGATAATTATCAACTTATAAAACGCTTAACTGTCCACCTCAAACAAGAGAGAGCTGCCCGGTTAGAGCTGGAAATCAAACAGAATCATTTACGTCATTGGTTACAAGAGATAAAACCGGTCTGGGATCAACTTAAAAACAAAATAGAGCATCCGGAACTCCCCGAAGTGACCAGTCTGGAGCAACATTTTACAAATTTAGATAAAATTTGTTCTATTCCTTCTGTAAAATAATCCTACATGCCAATTAACAACTGTCAATATACTCTTTTAGTGATTACTTCATCCTTTCGTGATCCGGAAAAAATCCTAAAGACTCTCCGGGAAGCTGATTTTATGCTTCTTGAAGCCAGTAATCAACAGGAAGCCATTCAACGAATCCGTACCACCTCTCCGGATCTGATCCTATTGGATATCGACAAATCGGTCCGGCAAGAGAATACAATCTTACAGGATTTCAAAACCAATAAAATCAGCTTCGATATCATTTTGACGAGCACATTTTTTATTTAATAATGTTGCAAATTTAAGTGATTTTGGGCAATATTTTAGATTTAACAAGTCAGTAACAAATTTAGCTGTATGTCCTGTATCAAGTATGTCTTCAACTATAAGGACATTTTTATCTTTTAAATCAGGCAAAGTTAAATCAATGGTATTTATTTTTCCACTTGATTGAAAATCATTTCCATAGCTTGAAATGCGAATGAAATGAAGAATAATTGGCAAATTAAGTTTTTTTATTAAATCACAACAAAATAAGGCTGAACCCTTTAATACACATATTACATGCAAATCTTCATCTTTATTCTGATGTTCTTTTTCTATTTCATTTGCAAGTGTTTTAATTCTTTTTTGTATAGTATCTTCATCAAATAAAACTTTTAAATCTTTTAAATTTTTATCCAATTCCATAATATTAAACCTTCTCAATAACTATTTTATATATTTTTTTGCTATCATTTAAAACTTTTAATTTATTGCTTAATCCAACATTTTTAGCCCACAATATTTCATTATTATTATCAGCTAATAAAAATATTTTATCACGATTATGTTTAAAAATACCTTTATTTATAAAATATTTTTTAAGTTTCATTTTTCCTTCATTCATTCCAAAAGGTTGTATAACGTCGCCGTTTTGCCTATATCGTATGCAAAACGGCGACGTTACCAAATCAAATGATACAATTGCTATATCTTCATTTTCTTTTGGAAAATTATTTGGGATTTTTTTTAGCTTTTCAAAATATATTCTATAACAGTCAAATTCATAAGTTTGATTAAGGTCATTAATAATAATAAAATCTTCATTTTTCTCTTCTTGTTTATAAAAATAAAAGTAATCAACATTTGAAAATAAAAATAAATTCTTTCTTATAGACATACATTTGCCATTTTTTAATGTTGAATTTATTGCAATAAAATTTGAAATTTCATTTATTTTTTTATAGTTCCAATCGATTTTATTTTCTTGCAATAATTGTAATATAAGACGTGTTTTTAACGCTGTGTTTAAAATTAGAAAGTTTTTTGTATTACATTTTTTATTATTTAAAATTTGTTCATTATTATCAAAAATTAAAATATTTGTTAAACTTTCATTTAAAATATTATCAAGCAAATTTTCTTGAGTATTTATTATTTTAATAAGATTTGAAACAGCTTCTTGATAATTTATATTGATATGCAAAAAATGTTTAGTTATTTTATTTCTAATATAATTACGTGAAAATTCGGATTCAAAATTAGTACAATCATTTACAAAATTTATTTTATTTAAGTTTAGGTATGATTCAATATCATTTCTTTTTATTTCAAGCATAGGACGATAAATATCAAGATTTTCGTTTTTACGATAAGGTAACATACATTTTAAACCATTTGGCGATGTACCTTTTATGATACGGTAAAAAAATGTTTCAATATTATCATTTTGGTTATGAGCTAAAAAAAGACAATTTGTGTTAAATTTTTTAGATGCAATTTTAAAAAAATTATATCGTTCATTACGAGCATCAAGTTCAGATAATTTTTTATTTGAACTTAATTTATGTGAATAAAAATCAATATTTAATTTTTTACACAAATTAAAACAAAATTTTTCATCATTATCACTTTCAATACCTCTTTGGTTGTGGTTTAAGTGTATTGCAATAATTTTTAAATTAAGCTTATTTTTTTTTATAATATTATTTAAAGCAAAAAGTAAAGAAGTTGAATCAGCACCACCTGAAAAACCAACAAGTATAGCCTTGTAATTTTTTTCAACTTGATATTGATTTATAAAATTTAATATGATATTTTCTATTGTTTGCATTTATCAACAAGCCTTTTGGCATTATCTATTGCTATTTCATATGAAAGATTTTTAATAATTTTTCTTGCATAACTTCCCACAGTAATTCCTGAATATTGAATGTTTGAAAGTTTGGCAAGTTGTGAAGTCATTTCATTTGTACCGCCTGAAATAAAAATATAAAAATTTGGAACATTTAAATATTTTTGAAATAATTGAGCGCAGGAAACTGCATTTATTGTAGATGAGTAGTTATTATCTCCACCTGACATTGAAAATCCGTCAGCTTGTATAATAAGAGGTTTTGCTTGTCGTTTTTTTATAAAATAATCAGTAAGTTTTATTAACTTATATTCAGACAAATATTCACGCGAAAAGCAAACAGATATAATTCCATCAAAATTGTTATTTAAATTGTCAAAAGCTTGTTTTATTATTTTTGTTTTGGAAATAGAAGCATGAAGTTCAATGATTTTAACATTATTTTTATTTGCCAGTTTAATTGCATCAAAATCGCAAAGTGAATATTTGTTTTTATAAGATATAGCTTTGCATTTACATTTTTGACATCCAATACATTTTTTCTCATCAATTATAATATTTTTATCTTTTATAAAAATAGCTTTATGCGGACATTGTTTTATACATTTATAACATTTTTTACATTTTTCACTATTTATAAAAGCGCAAGAATTATGTTTATCATTTTTAAGTCCATAACTTAAAGAATAAATAAAGTCATTAATATTTTTATTATTATTTTTTAATTCCTGAAATACAATATTAATAGCTTCTTGATTAGGTGGAAGGTCAATAATGTCGGTATTTGTGTTTGAATATATATTTATAATATATTGAATTTCTTCAAAGTTTAAATTTCCAAGACCTAAAACAAGTTTAAATAAATTTTTGTCTTTAAGTTTTTGAATAACATTTTCCATAAAGATATTATAACATGAAGAATTTTTCTATTTTACTTCAAAGTTTGTGTCTGTTATATTATAATTAAGTAATAGTAAAAAAGAAAAACAGGAAATATGGATAATAGCAATTTAAGAAATATAGCAATAATAGCTCACGTAGACCATGGAAAAACAACTCTTGTTGATTGTATGTTGAGACAATGCGGAGTTTTTCGGGAAAACGAGGTTGTTGAAGAACGAGTTTTGGATAATAACGATATTGAACGTGAACGAGGAATAACAATTTTGGCAAAAAATGTATCTGTAAATTATAACGGATATAAAATAAATATAGTAGACACACCAGGTCACGCTGATTTTGGCGGAGAAGTTGAACGGGTTTTAGGTATGGTTGATGGTGCTTTGCTTATTGTTGACGCGGCTGAAGGTCCTATGCCTCAAACAAGATTTGTTTTAAAAAAAGCTTTAGAATTAGGTATTCGGGTTATTGTAGTTGTTAATAAAATAGACAAGCCGCAAGCTGAACCTGATAAAACAATAGATAAAGTTTTTGATTTGTTTACTGAGTTAACAGATAATGAATATTTGATAGATTTTCCAATAATATATTCGTCAAGTTTAAATGGATATGCAAAAAAAGAGATTGAAGACGAAAGCAATGATATAATTCCATTGCTTGACTGTATAATAGAAAATATAAAACCGCCAAGAGGCGATAAAGCTAAAAATCTTCAATTTCATGTGACAACGCTTGATTATAATGAATATGTAGGTCGTATAGCTATAGGCAGGATTGTAAATGGTGAAATTAATGCAAATGAAATGGTGTCGTTAATAAAAGCTGATAGTTCGGTTCAACGTGGTAAAATTGTTAAACTATTTGGATTTAAGGATTTGGGTCGAGTTGAAATAGAAAATGCTAAAGCTGGTGATATAGTTGCAATAGCAGGTTTTGCAGATATACAAATTGGGGAAACTATTTCATCAATTGATAACCCTCAAGCGTTACCGTTAATAAAAATTGATGAACCAACATTACAAATGAATTTTCAGGTAAATAACTCACCATTTGCAGGTCAGGAAGGAAAGTTTGTAACAAGCCGTCAAATACGAAAAAGATTATATCAAGAACTTGAAAAAAATGTAAGTTTACGTGTTGAAGATACTGATAATACTGACATTTTTCGTGTAAGCGGTCGTGGAGAACTGCATTTGGGTATACTTATTGAAACAATGAGGCGTGAAGGTTATGAATTTCAAGTTTCAAAACCTCAGGTTATTTTAAAAACCATTGATGACAAAACTTATGAACCGTTTGAAAACTTGTTTATAGATGTTCCAGAAGAATATGCAGGCTCTACAATTGAAAAGCTTTCAAATAGAAAAGGTGAGCTCCAACAAATGCAGGTAGTCGGCACTCGAACTAATATGAGATTTGTTATACCATCTCGAGGATTGATAGGATTTCGTTCGGATTTTATTCGTTTGACTCGTGGCGAAGGGATTATGAATCATACTTTTTATGAATATCGACCATATTGCGGTGATATTGATAAACAACGTAATGGTTCAATTATTGCACACGAAAACGGAGAAGCCATACCTTATGCGTTAAATCAATTTGAGGACCGTGGCGTATTTTTCGTAGTACCAAAAACAAAAGTGTATCGAGGTATGATTATAGGCGAAGCAAATAGACCTCAGGATGTTGTTGTTAATATATGCAAAACTAAAAAATTAACAAATATGAGAAGTGCAACGGCAGATGTAATGGTTACTCTACAGGCTCCACGCCTTATGTCGCTAGAGGATTGCTTGGAATATATTTCAGACGATGAACTTGTTGAAGTTACACCTCAAAATGTTCGTATACGTAAGTTTGATTTAAATAAAATAAGATAGTAAAAAAGATAGGATTAAATATATGGAAGCTAAAACAATTGAGCAAATGCCAACACAATATGATGCATTGAGTGTTGAAAAAGAAATTTATAAGTTTTGGGAAGAAAATTTCTTGTTTAAAGCTGATGAAAAATCAAGTAAGCCTCCATATACAATAGTTATTCCTCCACCAAATGTAACAGGTGTTTTGCATATGGGACATGCGTTGGATGGAACATTACAGGATATTTTGACACGATATCATAGAATGTCCGGTTATGAAGCTTTGTGGATACCGGGAACTGACCATGCTGGGATTGCTACACAAAATGTTGTTGAAAAGAAATTAAGAGAAGAAAACAAATCACGTTTTGATTTAGGGCGTGAAAAGTTTTTGGAATTAACTTGGAAATGGGCAAATGAACATAAAGGCGCTATATTAAATCAATTTAAACGTTTGGGTGCATCATTTGATAGAACACGTGAGCGTTTTACATTGGATAAAGGTTGCAATGAAGCGGTTAAGGAAGTTTTTGTGCGTTTGTATGAAAAAGGCTTAATATATAAAGGTGCTTATATAGTAAACTGGTGCCCGCGTTGTTGTAGCGCTATTTCAGACATTGAAACCGAATATGAAACTGAAATGGGGTCATTGTGGGAGATATCATATCCATTGAAAAATGAATCAGGTGCAATTGTTGTTGCAACTACAAGACCTGAAACAATGTTTGGAGATGTTGCTATTGCTGTTAATCCAAATGATTATAAGTATAAAGATTTAGTTGGTAAAAAAGTCGTTATGCCTTTAACAGGTCGTGAAATACCTATTATTGCAGACGATTATGTTGACAAGTCTTTTGGAACAGGTGCTGTTAAAATCACTCCAGCTCATGACCCCAATGACTATGAAGTTGGAAAACGTCATGATTTAAAACCAATATGGGTTATTGATGAAAATGGTAAAATGAAAGCAAACGGCTATGTTCCAAAAGAATTACATGGACTTGATAGATATGAAGCACGTAAAAAAACCATTGAGATGCTAAAAGTTCAAGAGACTTTGCTTCGTATTTTACCACATGAGCATAATGTTGGTAAATGTCAAAGATGTAATACGACTATTGAACCATTGTTGTCTGAACAATGGTTTGTGAAAATGGAACCGCTTGCAAAACGTGCAATTGAAGCAATTGATAAAGGTGAAATTAAATTTATCCCTGATAGGTGGGAGAAAAATTATTTAAGTTGGATGGAAAATATTCGTGACTGGTGTATTTCTCGTCAGTTGTGGTGGGGTCATCAAATTCCCGCTTATTACCACAAAGAAACTGGTGAAATGATTGTTGCAAAAGATAATCCAAATCCTGAGATATATAAACAAGATGAAGATGTGCTTGATACCTGGTTTTCATCAGGTCTTTGGCCTTTTTCAACTTTAAATTGGCCCTATGTTGAAAATTCAGATTTTAAAAAATTCTACCCGACAACAACGCTTGTAACTGGGTTTGATATTATTTTCTTCTGGGTTGCAAGGATGATTACAATGGGCTATGAATTTACAGACAAAGCTCCTTTTTCAACAGTATATATCCATGGGCTTATTCGTGATGAATTTGGTCAAAAAATGTCAAAATCTAAAGGTAACACAATTGACCCTGTTCAAATTATTGATAAATACGGTTCAGATGCTTTAAGATTTACATTAACATCTTTAAATACCTATGGTGGTCAGGATATTAAAATTAGCGATGAACGTTTTGAGTATGGACGTAATTTTGCTAACAAAATTTGGAATGCTTCACGTTTTACTTTGATGAATATAAGTGATGTTGATAATAAAGAAATTGATTTTGGTACTTTAACACTTGCTGATAAGTGGATTTTGAATAGATTAAACGAAACAGCAAAAATAGTTAATGAAAATATGACATCATATCGTTTTGGTGAAACGGCTCATGTTTTATATGAATTTTTCTGGAATAATTTATGTGATTGGTATTTAGAAATTTCAAAAGTCCAACTTAGTGACGAAAAAATAAGTTTGAATACTAAACGTGTTTTAAGATATGTTTTAGATAATACTTTAAGACTTTTACACCCAATTATGCCACATATAACAGAAAAAATATGGCAGCTTATACCAAACGTTAAAAATGAGAAAAATGATGCATTGATTAAAGCAGATTTTCCTTTATACATTGATAAACTAAATTATCAACATGAAGATAAACAAATGGGAGTTGTTTTTGAAACTATTAAATCTTTGCGAAATTTAAGACAGTCATTTAATATTAATGTTGGGCTTTCAATTGATATTATTATCGATGCTAATAAAAATGAAGTAGATATTTTTAAATCTATTGAACCTTATATTAAACGTCTTGCAAAAGTTAATTCAATATGTTATGACTTGATGGAAGCTAAGGATAAAAAATGTGCAAATTGTGTTGTATCAAATTCAAAAATATTAGTACCATTAGATAATCTAATTAATTTTGACGAGGAAGTTGTGCGGCAAAATAAAAAACTTACAAAATTGACAAATGAGAAAAAATCACTTGAAGCAAGACTAAATAATGAAAAATTTATGCAAAATGCAAAAACTGACTTGATTGAACAAACAAGAGCTAGGATTAATGAAATTTTGTCCCAAGAAGCTGTTATTAGAGAATTAATTGAAAATTTAAAATAATATTATGATAATTTTGGGTATAGATCCAGGGTTGGCAATTGTCGGATATAGTTTGGTTGAGTATACAAACAAACAATACAAGCTTTTAGCTTCGGGAGCAATAAAGACAAATCAGACAGATAGAGAAGAAAAACGACTTCTTGAGGTTTTTGAAGACATATGTTTTTTGTGTGAAAAATATAAACCTGATGTTGCAAGTATAGAAAAATTATATTTTTTTAAAAATCAAAAAACAGTAATGCAAGTGAGCCAGGCAAGAGGAGTGATACTTGCAGCTTTGGAAAAATATAAAATACCTATTTACGGTTATACACCTATTGAAGTAAAGCAGACTATAACTGGTTTTGGTCGTGCCTCAAAGGATGATGTAAAAAAATATGTGGAGTTTTATGTTGAATTGCCTGATACAAAGCTGGATGATACTATCGATTCAATAGCTATTGCAATATGCCATGCTCGTTCGGCTCAGAGGGCAAATAATAATTAAATAATTTAAAATTGGCCTCTGCGCTGATATAAAAATATTATTTATGGTATAATTTAATAAAATAAAAATTTGGGGTAAAAAATGGAATTAGTTGTATTGAAACGTATGGTTATAATTTCATCAATACTTGGAGCTATAATTGGTATAATAACAGTTGTTCCAATTATAAACGTTTTATCATTTTTTGTAATATTATTTTTGTCAGCACCAATTGTAATAATGTATATGACAAAATATAATATGATGGGAGTTTTAGATTTAAAACAATCGTTGATATATGGGGCAATAATAGGATTCATATCATTTTTAGGATTTTCAATAACTTTTGTACCACTTGCAACTATAATCGGTCTGATTTATAAAAGTTCATTTTATTTAGGTGTAAGTATGCTTTTTCGCGAAGGTTTTTTTGTGATGCTTTTAATGGTGTTTTTCGTAGCACTATTAGGTGGCGCTTTAATGAATTCTTTTAGCTCACTTTTATACTACCAAATAAGAACATATTTATTTAAAGATGAAATAAATGAAAATATTTTAAACGAAAATATAGACTATGAAATAGGAGAATAAAAATATGATACTAGATTCAAAAATAAGAACAATAAAATGGGAAAATAATGTTACAAAAATGATAGACCAAACATTACTTCCATATGAGTATAAATATATTGAAGTTAAAACAATTGATAAAATGTATGAAAGCATAAAGAATATGATAGTAAGAGGGGCGCCGGCAATTGGTATAGCAGGAGCTTGTGGTGTAGTTTTGGGCGCTTATGAACTTGAAAGAGAAGAAAGTGATGTATTAAAATTTAAAAATAAACTTATTGAAAAATCAAATTGGCTTAAAACATCCCGTCCAACGGCTGTAAATTTGATGTGGGCGATTGAAAAGCAAATTGATATAATTAAAAGATTTGAAGGTTGTAATATTCAAAGATTAATTGATGAACTTGTAGAAAATGCTTTAAAATTAGAAAATGATGATATAATTATAAACCAAAAAATAGGAGAAAATGGTGCCAAGGTTGTAAGCAAAAGCGCAGGCATTTTGACTCATTGTAATGCAGGAGCATTGGCAACAGTAGGCTATGGTACGGCTTTAGGTGTAATAAGAAGTGCATATGCAAAAGATAAGACAATAAAAGTGTATGCTGATGAAACTCGCCCACGTCAGCAAGGAGCGCGGCTTACAACTTGGGAACTTATTGAAGATGGAATAGATGTCACACTATTAACAGATGGCATGTGTTCTTATTTTATGAAAAATGGTTATATTGATATGGTGGTTGTAGGGGCTGACAGAATTGCACTAAACGGAGATACAGCCAATAAAATAGGGACATATACACTTGCAATATGTGCAAAATATCATAATATTCCTTTTTATATTGCAGCACCAAAGTCCACAATAGATATAAGAATAAAAACTGGAGATAAAATCCCAATTGAAATGCGAAATGAAGAAGAAGTGTTTATTATTAACAGTAAATCAATTTGTAGAGAAGGCACAAAATCAATCAATCCGTCATTTGACGTAACACCACACGAATTAATCACAGGAATCATAACAGAGGATGGTATTTTGACTCAAAATTATGAAGAAAATATAAAGAATCTCTTTAATTTGTAAATTTTTGTAAATTTTTTTTATAAAAATTTAAATTTGTAGCAAATTTATTTATTTACTTTTGTTTAGTTAAATATATGTGAGTTAAGATATAGGAAATTAAACATGAATGAATATGGTAATTATCAATCACAACAATTAAAGATAAATTCTTTAAATTTTAATAAAAAAGATTTTAAAAAAAATGAAAATCAAAATGAAAAGTTAAAAAAAGCTGTTACTTATACTTTAGGAACATTAGCAGGTGTGAGTGTAGCATCTTTAGTAGCTTATGGAATAATAAATAAAGGTCAGGGTAAAAAAGCCGCTGAAAAAGCAAAAGATAGTGTGCAAGAGGTTGTTGCTAAAGGTGTAAATAAAGTAAAGGATAATGTTAAAAAAAATCAAACGCAAACTATCCAAAAATTATTGGGAAATTTACAAGAAGGTAAAACATATAAAATAGAAGATGCTAAACAACTTCAAAAAGCATTAACAACATATAAATCAAATTTAGCATTATTTAAAGATATTGATACTTGTGATTTATCAAATAATATTGATAAGCTAGTGTTTGAATTAAATAAATATATAAAAGAAGGTAATCCTACTAACCTTGATGCAGTAACCAACAAGGAATTAATTGATTCAAAAGCTAATGTAGTAACATCTTTAAGCACCTTAGATGAGATAATTAAGCAATCATATGCAAATAAACCGGATAAACTTGATGAGGTTTGGGAAAAAGCTGATAAACTAGCTATTGATGAACTAGATGAAGATACTATTATAGAGAAACCTGATACAAAAGAGATACCGTTTGATGAAGATAATAAAACTTTAAAAGATTTTTCAACTGATTTAATAGATGTTAAAAATGTTTCAGTTGAACAAAAACCAGATGATAGTTCTTTATATTTAATATTAGATGCAGATGACTTAAAAGGGTTTGATATTATAAATAAAGAAACATTTAAGTATAAATTTAATGTAACTGATGAAGAAAAGGATTGTTTCTTATTTAAACTTGATTCAACTCTTGAACTTGATAAAATGATAAAATTAATAGAAAATGATAAAATCAAAAAAGCTTTAAATGAAAATGATAGAGAAAGTAAATATCTACAAACTTATTTTGAAAATAAAGCAAAAGAAGTTTCACAAGAAGATAAGTTGCTTGACAATAACGATTTATCAAATTTTATTAATACAATTGGTGATGTTTATTCATTAAATGCAGATTTGTACGAAAAAATATCATTAGCTAAAACATCTTTAGCAATAAATAAACTTCAATATGATAATAAAGAAAATTTGTTTTTCAATTTTGATGCAATAAAAGATTTGTATGAATTTGAAAATAACAATACATATTATGTTGCTAAATCAGGTTCTTTTGTTAATGCAGAAGATGAATACTTATTAAAAATAGATGTTGATGCTGAAGGATATGTTGAAATAACTGATGTAGAACGAGGATTTGTTTATAATACACAAGGTTATAATTTGACAGTTGAGTATAATCCTCTTCAAAATTGTGTTGACTTGTTAAATATTGAAAACACAAATAATGAGGAGCTTATTTCTTCAATGCAAAAGAATGCTATTAATGCATTAAAAGAGTTGCTATCAACAATAGATGAAACCTCATTAAATAGGAATACAAAAAATGTTTTGTCACAATTAAAAGCTGCTGATACTGTCGATAAATTTAACACAATAATTAAAGAAAATCCAAATGCTTTAAATGTAATTAAAAATAATTGTGTAATTACAAAATCATTTAGTAAGCAAGAGGTACTTAATGACTTTATGAGCAAATCTTTAACAAGAGCAAATGGTAAAAAAGATGAAGCTATACAAAAATATTTATCGCAAATATTTAACGCATCATCAAGTGGTTTAGTATTTAGAACATTAACTGGATTTAATGGTAAACTTAAAGAAGATTATGATGTTAAACAAAAAAATAAAAATGAGATTACTTATACATCAAATGAAACACCTTTGAAAACATATAATGTAAAATACTCTGAGACTGAAAAGAAAGTTATAGTTGAGGAAAATGGAAAGTTTTATAATTATGATATAAAAAGCAATAAATATGAAGAAACAGCGCTAACGGAAGATGAAAAAGATAAATTAGATTTATTTGTATTTAATTCTTTATTAAAGGATGAAAAGATTTCATTTGCTAAGGCACAATTAAGTGATGTTGTAGCTAATTTAACAAAATCTACTTTAGATAAACAAAAACAAATAAAGCTTACATCATTAATAACATATTTAGCTGACAATGATCCAGATTGTCAAAAGGATGCAGCAGGTAAAAATAATTATGAAAATAGTATAAGTAATATGTGGAAATTAATGCTTAATGGTAAAGCTCAAAGAGGTAAAAAAGCTAATATCTTTAGAAAATCTACTCTTTTAGATAATAAATTTTATATAAAGAATGATGGTGTATTAACTCAAAATAAACCTACAGATAATAACAGATACATTACTGTATCTGTAAATACTTCATCCAATAATGTTAAATATAAAATAATAACAACAAAAGAATAACAAATTAAAAAAAAGCTTTATATACTTTGATATAAAGCTTTCTTAAATTAATTTTCATACTTTGTTTATTTTATATAATTCTGTCCTAGCTAATGAAACCTTTTCTTTTACAACGTATATTTAGGTCTGAATTTTATATAAATATAAAACAAATCGCCATATGACAATACAGGGCGATTTGTTCATTTGTTAATTTTTATAATAAATTTATTTTATTTTTTTCAACACGTATAGCACTATCAGGGCATGTTAAAGCACATGCTCCGCAGCCAATACAAATATTAGGGTCAGGTTGGACAGCAGGTGTGGCATAAATACCAACTTCATTTGACCATGAAAGGCATTTTTCACCTTTTGCATTCATAGGACATTTTTCTAAACATAAGCCACATCCTTTGCATAAATCAGTATACAAATACCAGTCTGCTTTTCCTTTCTGAACACCTTCGATTTTTAGACCTTTATATTGTTGTTTTTCATTCATTTTATAACATCCTCTTTTCTAAACACTTGCCTTTTCAACAAGTTTCATACCACATTCAAGTGCTTTATAGTTTAATTCACGTAATTCAGGCTTTTTATCGAATTTTTTACCTAAAGCATGTTCCATAGCTGATTTAACATAATCAATGGGCATAACTTTAGTCGCTTGAATAATTACACCTAAGATAATAATATTGAATACACGAACGCTTAATTCATCATGTGCTATTTGATTTGCAGGGATGCCAATAACTTCTTTGCATTCAACAGTTGGTTTTGTGTTGCAAACAGATGTATCATAAATCACAACAGTGTCTTTATCAATATAAGTTTGGCATCTTTCAATTGCGCGGTCTGATAACATAATAACAATGTCGCCTTTTGAAAAGCGTGGTTCACCAATTTTTTCATCACCGATTTGACAAAAAGCAATTGAAACACCACCACGTTGCTCAACACCAAAGTTTGGTATATAAAGAATTTCTTTATTTGCTTCGTAACCTGCTTCAACTAATATTTTAGCAACAGATTGTACACCTTGTCCGCCTTCACCGGCTAGGACTATTTTTGTTCTTGTCATTTTTTTCTCCTTTAAAAAATTAATTAAGTCCTTCGGGAACAACAAAGTCTTTAACTTCAAAAAATTCTTCCATTTTTGCAAGTCGACCAAATGTATCTTTGTTGTTGGTTCTCCAGTTAAGAGGACATATTGATAATACTTCAACAAAAGAAAAACCGCCATTTGCAACATTTGTTAAAGCTTTCTTTAATGTTGCACGTAGTTTTCTTACATTGCTAACAGATGAACGAGCTACAAATGATTTAGTAGGGTCAACTATTGAAGCTACCATTTCAGCACCCTTTGCAGGTTTTCCTGTAGTTTCGCAATCACGACCATAAGGTGTAGTTTCTGTAATTTGACCCGGCATAGTTGTTGGTGACATTTGACCGCCTGTCATACCATAGTTTGTATTATTACATAACAAGATTAACATATTTTCACCACGAACTGATGCGTTAACCAAATGTTGTGAACCGATAGCTAATCCACCGCCATCACCCATGTAAGCAATACCAACTGTTCCAGGATTTGCACGGGTTACACCATAAATAACAGGTGTTGTACGACCATGGTGTGTTTGAACTGTGTCAATATTCATAAAATTCCAGGATAACAAACTACACCCAATATCACAACCAAATACTGAACGTTCTTGTAAGCCTAATTCATCAATAACATAGGCTAAACTTTTTAGTATTATCCCATGCCCACAACCAGGACAGAATTTACTTGCTCCAACTTTTGTATTTTGAGCGCTTGGTATTTGCGGTGGTAAATTTAATAATTCTACCATTTTATTCTCCTTTATTTATATTTTATGCAACTACTTGTGATGAACTTATCATTTCTTCAACTTTATGAATTAAATCATCACCTGTAACACCAACACCCATTTTATATAATGTAGAGTATGGTGTAGTTAATCCATATAGTTTTTCCAATACCATACGAGCTAACTGACCATTTGCTGATTCAGTAAACAATAATTGTTTTGAACGTTTTACAGCATTACGTAATGGTTCGACAGCTAAAGGACGTATTGTTATAGGACGGAATAAACCAACTTTAATGCCTTTTTCACGCAAAGCATCAATAGCTGTTTTGGCAGAACGTGCAACTATACCGTGAGCAATAATTAGGATTTCGGCATCTTCTGCTTTGTATTCTTCATATTCTGCCACTTCTTTAGCCATCTCATCAAAATCTTTTTGATATCCTTCCAAGTGTTCCATTAACTCTTCTTCTAAGTTGAATGTATTTCTTAAATGATTAGCGTCTCTATCAACACCTATTTTACCAATAGCTCTTAATTCAGCAGGTGTTGGTTCCATTTTAATACCACGTGAAGCTGGGTCATACATCATAACAGGTTCTCTCATTTTACCTTGATAACCATCAGCTAAAATAAATGTTGGAAATCTATATTTCCATGCTGTATTAAATGCTTTGATAACATAATCATATAAATCTTGGTGACCTGCTGTTGAATAAACTATACGGAAGCCTTCACCATTACCGCCAAAACAAGTTAAGTTTGTTTCTTGTTGTGCATAAATAACAGTAGCAGTTGATGGTCCTCCTCGTTGCATAACTGCGCAAACAAAAGGTATTCTCATCATTTCAGCCATGCTCATTGCATCTTGCATTATTACATTTCCAGGTCCTGCGGTTGCAGTAAATGCACGTTTTCCTGCTAATATACCACCAATTGTTGAGAAACCAGCTGATATTTCATCTTCGGTTTGTAGGAAGCCTGCTTCTGTTTTTGGTAATAATTTACACCAAGTGTGCATAATTTCGTTTTGGGGAGTAATAGGATAACCATACATAAACTCAGCTTGTGCTGCGTTTGCTGCATATGCAATTACTTCATTCCCGGTTAGAAACATTTTAGTGTCTTTTTCAATTAGTTTTTTAACCATTTTTCTACCTTCTTTTTTTACTTTACAATATATACTTTAACACAAATACACTTTTTTTTACAATTTTTTATATTTCTTAATAAAAAAAGAGGTTAGAAAATAACCTCTTTTTTATTTTTTTATGATATCCTATACTTCAGCTTCGATATTTTTTAATGCACCGTCGGTCATTGGTAATGTAACCGGTGTGCCATTATAGTTTAAAGTCGCAAAGTCTTTTTTATTTTCAGAATATGCAGTTACATTTTTTTGTATTTGTTTTTCTAAAAATGGTGCACATATTCCTTTAAAGGCGCCTTTTGCAATTCTAACCATTGTATCGGTAAATATTGTTCCATTGCCTACATCATTAAATTGTCCGTCTTTTCTTATTACTTTTAATGTTCCTTCACGACCTGCAGGTCTTAGTATTCCTTCTGTCACATGCCATTTACGTTCTCCATGATCGTTTTTCTTTAAAGTATCTTCTTTTTGAGGATCTCCCAAACGACTTGCAATTTCTTCCAATCCTGATGGTGTGAATAATGTTTTACCGATATTTGTCAAAACTTCATCATTTTCACCCAATGCTTCATCCAATTCCTTTATTGTTGGTTTTTCAAATACGTAATAAGATTTTCCATCTGCATTTGGGAAAAATGCACCGAGTTTACTATCTGTTTCTTCTTTTGTAGCTACATATCCACGGGAAATAACTTTAACATCTGAATCATTTTTTATTTTTTCATATTCTTTTATTAATGATTCATAATCTTCTTCACCGTTACTGCCTACGTCATCTGTATAAGTAAACAATAAAGGTTTTTCTACACTTATTTTACCTTGTTTTAAACCTTCAACTATAACAGTTGCATCACCATCACTTTTTTCTGTTTCAATTATTGAAACCTCTTCATCTGGTGAAAGCACCTGTGCTTGCATCATGTGTAATAATTCGTTATTTGAAGTTGTTAAATATACAGGACCTTCTTCATCTTCACCAAGTATTGCAGGCAATGGCATAATTGTTTTATTCGTTTCTTCAATGCCAAGTTGGTCTGTTATGCTTTTTCGTATTTCTGCACCTCTTGTGCCCTGACCGCTTAATGGCAATGCTTTATCAGCAAGAGCATCAGTTTTTTGTGTATATTCTTTTCTGTTTGTAACTAGTTCATTGGTAGCTTTTGCTCCAATTAAATTTTTTAATAGAGCTTGTGAGTTTTTATCACTTTGAGCCTTTGTTGTTAAATTTCTCATAAAAGTTATAAATCGAATGGTCGCTTTTTTTACTTGTTCTGATTGGGAATCTTTTGATACTTGCGGTATAAGCTTACCAAATGATGGATTTGCTTTTTTTGATTTTACATTTTCATTTTTTTGAACAAAATTAGCATTACTAATAGCATGAATTTTCATAATTGTCTCCTCCATAAATATATATTACACATCTAATTAGATCTATTTTATATTATCTTTAAAAAATATTATTGTCAAGATGTAGTATTTTTTCTTCTACATATGTAAATTTTTGTAAATAATAATAAAAAAACTAGCAAAAAATATTTTTACGGATTTTATATAAGTATAAAACTCCTCTATAAACTCCGTAATACTAATTCTATCCATCACGACTCATCTTTGAGTCGTTTTTTTTATTTTTCAAGATACAATGTTCTTATAGTTTTACCAATAATAACTGCAATAAAACTAAAAATAATATCATAAAATATTTTAGTTCCACTTGATGTTGATAACCAACTTGTTATATAATTAAAAGCCTCATGTTTAAACATTAAAACAGTTATCATATATATAATTCCAATAATATGTATTATTAATACTCCAGTCACAGCACTTTGTATGTATGATTTAAAGTTGTTATATTTACATAAAATAGTACTTATAATAAAAGCACTTGGAATATATGCAATTATAAATCCAAAAGTATATTTAAACATATAATTTAAACCACCGCCAAGAGCAAAAACGGGTATAAAAAATAAACCCAGTATTATATATAAACTTATTGCTATAAAACTATATTTTCTTCCTAACAGAGAGGCAACAAATAATACAACTGGAATTTGCGGGATATACTTATAACAACTTTCATAGTTTACTGTTGTGATATGTTTTAATATAAATGTTGGTAGACCAACTTTTGTTAAAGTAATTTGAGTAAATGTAGCAATTATTATTAAAAATATACTCCATAAAATAAATACGCAGGTTCTAAGTGAAAATTTTAT
>OIGD01001788.1_pt1 | contig 18884 bp, 14 predicted proteins | sample 1582211 | NCBI WGS metagenome assembly OIGD01 (sample SAMN04414078, study PRJEB24778) | human gut metagenome | material: faecal | host: Homo sapiens
CGGAACTGGCGGACTACGTTCTGGTGGAGGCCGACGGCTCCCGCCGCCTGCCTCTGAAAGCCCACGCCGGCCACGAGCCGGTGATCCCCCCCTGCTCTCGGCAGGTGGTGTGCGTGGTGGGACTGTCGGGTCTGCACGGTGCCGTGCAGGAAACGGTGCATCGGCCGGAGATCTTTTGCCGCCTCACAGGGTGCCGTCCGGAGGACGAGGTGACGGCGGAGCTGGCGGCCAAGGGGCTTCTTGCGGAGCATCTGGCGGACACGTTTTTTCTGAATCAAGCGGAAAGTGATTTAGCTTTACAGGATGCTGAAATCATGGCTTCCCTGCTCAAAAAACAGGGCTGGCGGGTGGTAGCCGGAAGCCAATGGGAGAGGATTTATCATGCGCTTTGAGCGAATACGAAAATTCTGATATATAAAAATGAGCCTATCCGAAGACAGGCTCATTTTTTATTTGACTTTTATTACTCCACGGTCACGCCGCGCTCGGCAAACCCCTTGACCATGAGATCCAGATCCGGCTCAATGTGCAGAGGCTCACCGGCAGACTTGATGGCGTTGGCCACGTCCTTCAGGCCGTTGCCGGTGACGACAGACACCACGGTGGCATCCTTCTCGATAAGACCCTCCTCGCAGGCCTTTTTCAGCGCCGCAGCGCCGGTGACGCCCGCAGGCTCACCGAATACGCCGCAGGTGCGGCCCAGCAGGCGCTGAGCGGCCAAAATTTCTTCGTCGGTGACGCAGACGGCGATACCATTGGACTCGCGGATGGCGGCCAGCGCCTTATCGGCGTTGCGGGGCACGCCCACGGAGATGGAGTCGGCAATGGTGTTCTCCTCCATAGGCTCCCAATCCTTATTCTCCTGGATGGCGCGGTTGATGGGGTAGCAGCCGTAGGACTGGGCGGAGATGAGGCGGGGCAGCTTGTCGATGAAGCCGATGGCATACAGGTCCTTGAAGCCCTTCCACACGCCGGCAATGGTGCAGCCGTCGCCCACGGAGATGGCCAGATAGTCGGGCATCTCCCAGTTGAGCTGCTCGGCGATCTCCAGAGCCACGGTCTTTTTGCCCTCGGAGAGGTAGGGGTTGATGGCGGCATTGCGGTTGTACCAGCCGTACTTCTCAATAGCCTCGGCGGACATCTTGAAGGTCTCCTCATAGTTGCCCTTCACAGAGATGACATTGGCGCCGAAGATCATGAGCTGGGCTACCTTGCCCTTGGGGGCACGCTCGGGGACGAAAATATAGGTCTTGAAGCCGGCGGCAGCGGCGTTGCCCGCCAGAGAGGAGGCGGCGTTGCCGGTGGAGGAACAGGCGATGGTCTTGGCGCCGGCCTCATAAGCCTTGGCCACGGCCATGGCGCTGGCGCGGTCTTTCAGGGAGGCGGTGGGATTCTGTCCGTCGTCCTTCACCCAAAGGCGCTTGATGCCCAGCATCTCGGCCAGCTTCGGCTCCTCATACAGGGGACTCCAGCCCACACGGAGGGGGGTGTCGGGGGTGGTCTCCTCCACGGGCAGCAGCTCGCGGTAGCGCCACATGGAGCGATTCTCGCGCTTGGCCAGCTTTTCCTTGGTGAGGACGGTCTTGATGTAGTCGTAGTCGTAAACGATGTCCAGAATGCCGCCGCAGGAGCAGTTGGTCAGATCCGGAGTGGCCTCGTATGTTTTGCCGCAGCGGACACACTTGCCGTATTTTACGTTTTTCATGTTGTGTTCTCCCTCAATTAAATGTAGTATTCATCCTCCGCCCAGTGAGCGGGATTGTCGTCAATGTATTGCCAGATGCGAAGATAATGTGATTCGTCACGAATGACTTCATCATAAAAGCTGGTTTGCCAAATCGTCTTTTCAATTGGCCGCATTTTCCCATTTTTTACCGCTTGTATGCACGCATTCGTTGTCATCGTTTTATACCAACGAATCACATCCTGTAGGGCAGGGCCAATGTGCCCTGCCGCGTCCCCCGCATGCAGCTGCAAAAGAAGGTGAATATGATTTGGCATAACGACCCACTTATCCACAGTCCAATTGGGAAACTTGCTGGGTATTCGGTCTATCCAGTGCGATATGATTTCCCTTGCCATATTGACCCGCGAATCGTTTTGGGTGGCTATGGGCGGCGGGACACATGGGTCCCGCCCTACAAGGACAGGAGCACAAATCGCAAGTGAATCATTCTCTCCAAACAGCCAGCTCTTATTTCGGGTACACACCGTTACAAAATACGCACCCGATGTGGCATAGTCATATCCTTTCAGTCTAAGCGGTTTTCTCGTCTGCATCTGTTTACCTTAATAAAATCGCAGGGGCGGGACGGCTGTCCCGCCCCTGCGGCGAATTTGGGGGATTATCTTACAGATTACAGATCCTTCAGCAGACCGGTGGCCTCGTTGAACTCGCAGATCAGCTCGTCCAGATCCTTGGCCTGAGCGTGCACGGCGTCCCAAGTGTTCTTGGTGTCGTACCACTGGGCGTTCAGATCCTCCACGGTCATGCCCTGCTGCTCGACCCAAGTGTAATACTTCAGGTTGTGGACACGCTTGCGCTCGGCATAGCCCATCTCCATCATGTTGTCGGTCTTCAGACCCAGCATGTGCAGGGCGTGATCCATAGCGGCCTCGTGGGCATTGTACGCGCCGTGCATCTGGTTCAGCTCCTCCACCCGGCTGGCATACATGGCAGCGGAGTCGGTGAGGACGGTGGCGACCACGTCGTTCTCGGTGAGCTCATAGTACTTGGCCATCTTGATGCAGCAGAGAACATTGGCGATGCCGGAGATGCCCAGCCAGCTCATCTTCTCCACCTGCTCGTCGCTCATGCCCAGCTCGTTCTTCATGTAAGCCTTGCCGTCCTCGGTGTTGAACAGGCGCAGCAGGCGCTGGGAGTCCTCGTCGTCGATGGCGATGGCCATGTCGGTGTTCTTCACGTTGTGGATCCAGGGGATGTGCTTGTCGCCGATACCCTCGATGCGGTGGCCGCCGAAGCCGTTATTGAGGATGGTGGGGCACTGCAGAGCCTCGCCCACGGCCAGCTTCAGGTGGGGATAACGCTCCTTCAGCAGATCACCGGCGGACATGGTGCCGGCGGAACCGGAGGTGAAGCAGGCGCCGGCAAAGTTCTGGCCGGGCTTCTTCACGGCCTCAAACAGGTCGGCCAGGGCATAACCGGTGACATTGTAGTGCCACAGGGGGTTGCCCATCTCGGCGAACTGGTTGAAGATCATCATGGTGGGATCCTTCTTCAGCTCCCAGGTCTTGTCGAAGATCTCCTTGACATTGGACTCGCAGCCGGGGGTGGCGATGATCTGGCCGGCGATGGACTTCAGCCAGTCAAAGCGCTCCTTGGACATGTCCTGGGGCAGGATGGCCACGGACTCACAGGCCAGCAGCTTGGAGTTGAAGGCGCCGCCGCGGCAGTAGTTGCCGGTGGAGGGCCAAACAGCGTGATGATAGGTAGCGTCGAACTGGCCGGTCACCAGACGGGGAGCAAGGCACCCGAAGGAGGCGCCCACCTTGTGGCAGCCGGTGGGGAACCACTTACCGGACATGGCAATGATGCGGCAGGGCACGCCGGAGAGCTTGCTGGGGATCTCCACATAGTTGGGCACAGCCTGGAACAGACCGCCCTGCTCCTTGGCCTCATTGTGCCAGGAGATACGGAACAGGTTCACGGGATCCACATCCCACAGACCGGTCTTGGAGAGCTTGGCCTTGATCTTCTCGGGGATCAGGTCGGGGTTCTGCATCTGAGCGATGGTGGGGATGATGATGTTGTTTTCCTTGGCTTTCTGGATATTGTGCTCCAGACCGGCCTTGTTGATGGACAGATCGATTTTACCCATGTTTTGTTTTCCTCCTGTAATTTTACTTCTTGTTTGCGTCGATATAAGAATACAGTGTATATTTGGAAATACCGAAGTATTTTGCCACTTTGTCACCGGACTTGGTCACAAGGAACGCGCCGCTCTCATTAAGGAAGCGGATGGCCTTGATCTTGTCGTCCTTGTTCATCAGCGCCACGGGCTTGCCCACCAGCGCCACGGACTGCTCCACCAGCTCGTCCAGCACGTTATTGACATTGATGATCCGCTCCGGCTCCGCCTGCACCTGATCGTGGGTGGAGAGCATGGCGTCGATGGTCTGGCGGATCATGGTGAGGGCGGACACGTCATAGTTGATGGAGAGAATGGCCACCACCACGCCCTTGCTGTTGCGGATGTAGAGCGAGGAGGACTTGAGGATCTTGCCCTCCGGCGTCTTGGTCAGGTAGCCCAAATGATCCCGCGGCTGGGCGTTGTGATTGAGCATCTGCTCCAGCACCACCTGAGAGGCGCCGTCGCCCACCTTGCGGCCGGACACATGGCCGTTTACAATATAAACAATGGAGTGATCCATCCGGCTGCTGTTGACCTCGTGGATGACCACCTCACAGTTGCTGCCGAACTGAGCGGCAATGCCGTCGGCGATCTGCTTCAGCGTTTCCAAGCGTTTTGTCTCCATAGCCCCGCCTTTCCCTGCGGCGCAGCGAGCCATGCCGCATTATTATGAATCGCTCTTTTTCGAGCCGATACTATCATATCATATTTTTTGCAAAAATCAATCCCTTTCCAAAAAAATATTTTGGTTTCATAAATTTTTGTTTGACAACGGCGTAAGTTGTGATATGATAGGTTTGTGAGCGGAATCGACACCTCTCGAGCCGCCCGCATGAAACTGTTTTTTAATTTAAAAAATATGGAGGTTCACTATGGATTTTGAAGCCATCAAAAAAGCCGCAGAGGGCTATAAGCCCGCTATGGTCAAGTTCCTGCGGGACATGATCGCCATTCCCTCTGAGTCCTGCGAGGAGGAGGGCGTTGTCAAGCGCATCGCCGAGGAAATGAAGTCCCTGGGCTACGACAAGGTGGAGTTCGACAAGCTGGGCAATGTCATCGGCTGGATGGGCAGCGGCGACAAGATCATCGCCATCGACTCCCACATCGACACCGTGGGCATCGGCAACATCGAGAACTGGGAAGCTGACCCCTACAAGGGCTACGAGACCGAGGACATCATCTATGGCCGCGGCGGCAGCGACCAGGAGGGCGGTATGGCTTCCGCTACCTATGGCGTCAAGATCATGAAGGATCTGAACCTGATCCCCGAGGGCTACAAGCTGATGGTGGTCGGCTCCGTGCAGGAGGAAGACTGCGACGGTATGTGCTGGCAGTCCATCGTGAACGAGTACTTCAACGGCCCCGAGGACGCTCGCAGCAAGGTCGAGTTCGTCATCTCCACCGAGCCTACCGACGGCGGCATCTATCGCGGCCACCGCGGCCGTATGGAGATCCGCGTGGACATGCACGGCGTGTCCTGCCACGGCTCCGCTCCCGAGCGCGGCGACAACGCCATCCACAAGATGGCCGAGGTCATTCTGAACATCCGTGACCTCAACGAGAATCCCGCCGACGGCTCCACCGAGATCAACGGTCTGGTGAAGATGCTGGATCCCAAGTTCAACCCCGAACATTACGAGGACGCCCGCTTCCTGGGCCGCGGCACCTGCACCACCAGCCAGATCTTCTACACCTCTCCCTCCCGCTGCGCCGTGGCCGACAGCTGCGCTATCTCCATCGACCGCCGCATGACCGCAGGCGAGACCTATCAGTCCTGCCTGAAGGAGATCGAGGATCTGCCCGCCTGCAAGAAGTATGCCAAGGACGTGAAGGTGTCCATGTACATGTATGACCGTCCCGCATGGACCGGCCACGTGTATGAGACCGAGTGCTTCTTCCCCACCTGGATCAACAAGGAGTCCGCTCCCCACGTCCAGGCTCTCATCGACGCGCACCACGCCCTGTGGGGCACCGAGCGCCTGATGCCCACCGAGCTGGCCGCTTCCAAGCGTCAGGGTCGTCCTCTGACCGACAAGTGGACCTTCTCCACCAACGGCGTGTCCATCCAGGGTCGCTACGGCATCCCCTGCGTGGGCTTCGGCCCCGGCGCCGAGTCCCAGGCACACGCTCCCAACGAGGTGACCTTCAAGCAGGATCTGGTGACCTGCGCCGCTCTGTACGCCGCCGTTCCCAGTCTGTATAAGCCCGAGAACAAGGACGGCTCCGCCACCTCCTTCCGTCAGGAGCTTACCGGCAACGACATCAAGTAATTTCATCTGACCCGATCCTTCCCGGTGAGGGCGGTGCGCCGCCTTCACCGCGAAGGGCATTTAGAACCCTGTTTAACATTTGATAATTAAGGAGAGAATCAACATGAGCAAGACCGTTGAACTGGCCCGCCATCTGGAGACCCTGCACATCAACAACATGTATAAGAACGATTTCTATTGGACTTGGGACAAGACCGATGATGAGATCGAAGCTATCTTTACCGTGGCCGACGCCCTGCGCGACCTGCGCGAGCGCAACAAGAGCACCCGCATCTTCGACTCCGGCCTGGGCATTTCCCTGTTCCGTGACAATTCCACCCGCACCCGTTTCTCCTTCGCCTCCGCCTGCAATCTGCTGGGTCTGGAGGAGCAGGTCCTGGACGAGAAGAAGTCCCAGATCGCTCACGGCGAGACCGTGCGTGAGACCGCAAACATGGTGTCCTTCATGGCCGACGTCATCGGCATCCGCGACGACATGTACATCGGTCAGGGTCACACCTATCAGAAGACCTTCATGGACGCTCTGGAAGAGGGCTACCGCGACGGCATTCTGGAGCAGCGCCCCACTCTGGTGAACCTGCAGTGCGACGTGGATCACCCCACCCAGTGCATGGCCGACATGCTGCACGTCATCCACTACTTCGGCGGCGTGGAGAACCTGAAGGGTAAGAAGGTCGCTATGACCTGGGCTTACTCTCCCTCCTACGGCAAGCCCCTGTCCGTGCCTCAGGGCGTCATCGGTCTGTTCACCCGCTTCGGCATGGACGTGACTCTGGCGCATCCCGATGGATACGACGTGATGCCCGAGGTGGAGGAAGTCGCCCGCAAGAACTGCGAGAAGTACGGCTCCAAGTTCCACAAGACCAACAATATGGCCGAGGCCTTCAAGGATGCCGATATCGTGTATCCCAAGTCCTGGGCTCCCTTCGCCGCCATGGAAGAGCGTACCAAGCTGTACTCCGCAGGCGATCAGGCCGGCATCGACGCTCTGGAGAAGAGACTGCTGGCGCAGAACGCCGAGCACAAGGACTGGGCCTGCACCGAGGAAATGATGAAGCTCACCAAGGACGGCAAGGCTCTGTACATGCACTGCCTGCCCGCCGACATCACCGGCCTGAGCTGCAAGGAAGGCGAAGTGGACAACTCCGTGTTCGACCGCTACATCGTGCCCCTGTACAAGGAGGCTTCCTATAAGCCCTATATCATTGCCGCTATGATCTTCATGTCCCAGGTGAAGGATCCCGTGAAGGTCCTGATGGATCTGGACGCTGCCGACAGCCATCGCAAGCTGCACTAATTGACCTAAACCATCCGATAGCGGGAGTGCTGCCAAACGCTCCCGCTATCGCACTTAAAAAAAGCGAACGGATCGGACAGGGCATCCTGTCCGCCCGCATCCCGCAGGGGTCGATGTGCGCATCGGCTCGCCCACAAAACGCATGGGGTCGGACACCTCTGTCCGCCCGCAAGAAAGAGGTATATTGAATTATGAGCAAGCGTATCGTTATCGCTCTGGGCGGCAACGCTCTGGGCAACACCGCCACCGAGCAGCTGGCTCTGGTGAGCAACACCGCCAAGGCTATCGTCGACCTTATCGCCGAGGGCAACGAGGTGGTCATCGCCCACGGCAACGGCCCCCAGGTGGGCATGATCAATCTGGGTCTTTCCACCGCCGCCGAGGCCGGCGCCATCAAGGCCGACATGCCCTTCCCCGAGTGCGGCGCCATGTCCGAGGGCTACATCGGCTATCACCTGCAGCAGGCCATCGGCAACGAGCTGGCCTCCCGCGGCATGAGCAAGCCCGTGGCCACCATCGTCACCCAGACCGTGGTGTCCGAGGACGACCCCGCCTTCCAGAACCCCACCAAGCCCGTGGGCGCCTTCTACGACAAGGAGACCGCCGACCGCATCGCCGCCGAGAAGGGCTACACCATGGTGGAGGATGCCGGCCGCGGCTATCGCCAGGTGGTTCCCTCCCCCAAGCCCTTTGACATCGTGGAGGCCGAGTCCATCAAGGCTCTGTTCAACGCCGGTCATGTGGTCATCGCCGTGGGCGGCGGCGGCATCCCCGTTGTACGCAAGGACGGCAAGGTGTACGGCACCCCCGCCGTCATCGACAAGGACTTCGGCAGCGAGCTGCTGGCCGAGCTGCTGGACGCCGACGTGCTGGTGATCCTCACCGCCGTGGAGAAGGTGGCCATCAACTTCAACAAGCCCGGCCAGAAGGGGCTGGACGATCTGACTCCTGCCCAGGCTAAGGTCTACATGGACGAGAACCAGTTTGCCAAGGGCTCCATGCTGCCCAAGGTGCAGGCTGCGGTGAAGTTCGCCGAGTCCAAGCCCGGCCGCACCGCATTGATCACCCTTTTGGAGAAAGCAAAAGACGGAATTGCGGGTAAGACCGGTACGCGGATCCATCAGTAATTTTCACAAATTTACCCCAGGCGCGGGAGAGGAAATTCTCCCGCGCCCCTTTGTCAATCTTCATCCTTTACAAATTTTTCAAACGGTTTTATAGCACTTTTCACAAATTCATCATTTATCACAAGAAAATGCAGCGTACAAAAAAATTTTTTTGGTAAAAATGAAATTTTTGGTTGAAATTTTTGAGCCTGTACGCTATAATAACCTTGGTATATGTGAATGTCGGGCCTGCGCCCGTTATTCAGACAGCCGGAAAATATATACTTCGGCTGCCACATATTAAAAGGAGGAAAACCTGAATGAAAAAGTTCCTGGCACTGCTTCTCGCCCTGGTTATGGCTCTGAGCCTGTTCGCCTGCGGCAAGAAGGACAACGACGCTGACAAGGCCAAGGTCAAGGTCGGCTTCATCACCCTGCACGACGAAAACTCCACCTACGACAAGAACTTCATCAATGGCGCCAAGGAGGCCATCAAGAATCTCGGTCTGACCGATGCTGACTACATCCTGAAGACCAATATTCCTGAGGGTCAGGAGTGCTATGAGACCGCTTGCGATCTGGCTGAGCAGGGCTGCAACATCATCTTTGCCGACAGCTTCGGTCACGAGGGCTTCATGATCGACGCCGCCAAGAAGTATGAGAACGTCCAGTTCTGCCACTCCACCGGTACCCGCGCTCACACCGAGGGTCTGAAGAACTATCACAACGCTTTCGCTTCCATCTATGAAGGCCGTTACCTGGCCGGTGTCGCTGCCGGTCTGAAGCTGAACGAGATGATCGATGCCGGTCAGTTCACCAAGGAGCAGGCCAAGATGGGCTACGTTGGTGCTTTCACCTATGCGGAAGTTATCTCCGGTTACACCTCCTTCTATCTGGGCGCCAAGTCCGTCTGCCCCACCGTCACCATGGACGTGACCTTCACCGGCAGCTGGTATGACGAGGCTCTGGAGAAGGAAGGCGCTCAGAAGCTGATCGCCGGCGGCTGCAAGCTCATCAGCCAGCACGCTGACTCCTTCGGCGCTCCCACCGCTTGCGAGAACGCCAAGGTCCCCAACGTTTCCTACAACGGCTCCACCAAGTCCGCCGGCCCCAACACCTACATCATCTCCTCCCGCATCAACTGGGCTCCCTACTATGAGTATGCCATCAAGGCTGTCATGGAAGGCAAGACCATCGACACCGACTGGACCGGCAACCTGAGCACCGGCTCCGTGGTTCTGGAAGAGATCAATGACGCTGTTGCCGCCAAGGGCACTGCCGAGGCTATTGCGGACGCCAAGGCCAAGCTGGAGAAGGGCGAGATCCATGTGTTCGATTGCGCCAACTTCACCGTTAAGGGTGAGCATCTGACCAGCTACAAGGCTGACGTGAATACCGACGCTGCTTACACCGCCGACACCGAGGTCATCAAGGACGGTTACTTCGCTGAGTCCGAGTTCCGTTCCGCTCCTTACTTCGATCTGGCTATCGACGGCATCACCCGTCTGGATGAGAACTTCGGCGGCTAAGTTTTTACTTACCGCATAAAAAATGGACTGCTTCGGCAGTCCATTTTTTTCTCCTAAAAATTCAATTATTTCCTTCCTTTTTCTCCTATTGCTGCGCCCTTTGGTAATTCTCACAAAGGAACTTTGCCGTTCTTGTGTAACCTTCCGTTTTTTTTGGATACCTAACATTTTTTTTGCAAATTCCGATTTACAATCCTCGACATGTATGGTAAAATGAATTGTATTGAATTAACCCCCCCGGCGTTTTACGAGGTGTTGCAGCCAACTGCGCCGAAAGAAAGGATGACAGCCTTGGAAAAAAAATGCGCAATCAGAATGGAGAACATCACCAAGCGCTTCGGCAGCAAGGTCATCGCAAACAAAAATGTGAACCTTGACCTGTACGAGGGTGAGATCCTGTCCCTGCTGGGTGAAAACGGCAGCGGCAAGACTACGCTGATGAACATGCTCTCCGGCATCTACTTCCCCGATGAGGGACAGATCTACATTCACGACAAGCCCGTGACCATTGCCTCTCCCAAGGACGCTTTCGACCTTGGCATCGGTATGATCCACCAGCATTTCAAGCTGGTCGATCTGTTCACCGCTACCGAGAACATCATCCTCGGTCTGGAGGGTAAGCTGGATCTGAACAATGCCCGCCAAAAGGTCAAGGACATCTGCGAGAAGTATGGCTTTGACATTGATCCCGACATGAAGATCTACGATATGTCCGTTTCTCAGAAGCAGACCGTGGAGATCGTGAAGGTTCTGTATCGCGGCGCAGACATCCTGATCCTGGACGAACCCACCGCCGTGCTGACGCCGCAGGAGACCGACAAGCTCTTTGCCGTCATGCGCAACATGAAGAACGACGGCAAATCCCTCATCATCATCACCCACAAGCTCCACGAGGTGCTGGACGTTTCCGACCGCGTGGCCGTGCTGCGCAAGGGCGAGTACATAGGCGACGTGATGACCAAGGACGCCGACCAGCAGTCCCTCACGGACATGATGGTGGGTCACAGCGTCACGCTGAACATCAACCGCCCCGATCCGGTGAACGTCACCCCCCGCCTGGAGGTGAAGGATCTAACCGTGTTCGACGAGCTGGGCGTGAAGCGTCTGGACAATGTCAGCTTCACCATGAACGCCGGCGAGGTGCTGGGCATTGCGGGCATCGCCGGTTCCGGCCAGCGCGAGCTGCTGGAGTCCATTGCGGGTCTGTATCCCATCAAATCCGGCAGCGTCATCTACCACGATCCTGAGACCGGCGAGGAAAAGAATCTGGTCGGTCTGGATCCCATGGACATCCGCAAGAGCGGCATCGCCATGAGCTTCGTGCCCGAGGATCGTCTGGGCATGGGTCTGGTGGGCTCCATGGGCATGACCGGCAACATGATGCTCCGTTCCTGGCGCAAGGGTAAGGGCGCTTTCCTTAACCGCAAGGATCCCGAGGCGCTGGCGCAGCGCATCTGGCAGGAGCTGGAGGTCGTCACCCCCAGCACCAGCTTCCCTGTTCGCCGCATGTCCGGCGGTAACGTGCAGAAGGTTCTGGTGGGTCGCGAGATCGCCCAGCAGCCCGCTGTGCTGATGACCGCCTACGCCGTCCGCGGTCTGGACATCAATACATCTTATACCATTTACAATCTGCTCACCGAGCAGAAAATGCGGGGTGTCGCCGTTGTGTATGTCGGCGAAGATCTGGACGTTCTGCTGGAGCTGTGCGATCGGATCGTCGTTCTCTGCGGCGGTCAGGTTTCCGGCGTTGTGGACGCCCGCAAGACCGACAAGCGCGAAGTGGGCGCTCTGATGACCCGCGTGGAAGGAGGCAAGGTCGATGCGTAAGAAACAGTCACTGTTCCATATTTCCAAGCGTGATACGCTGCCTCTGTCCAAGGCTTTGCTCATCCGCGGCGGCATTCTTCTGCTGGCTTTGGTTTTCTGCGGTTTGATCACCACGATCCTCACCGGAAAAAACCCCATTGATGTGTACGCCACCATCCTCTCCGGTGCATTCGGAACCTCCCGCCGCATCGGCGTGACCTTCCGTAATGTGGCTGTTCTGCTGGGTCTTTCTCTGGCCGTTACCCCTGCCTTCAAGATGCGCTTTTGGAACATCGGCGCCGAGGGTCAGACGATGATCGGCTGCCTGGCCACCACCACCTGCATGATCCTGCTGGGCGACAAGGTATCCACGCCCGTGCTGATTGTTATCTCTCTGGCGGCTTCTATCGTGGCCGGCGCCATCTGGGGCTTCCTGCCCGCCTTCTTCAAGGCCAAGTGGAACACCAACGAGACCCTGTTCACCCTGATGATGAACTACGTTGCCATGCAGCTTGCCTCCTATTTCATCATCATCTGGGAAGTGCCTAAGGGCGCAGGTAAGATTGGTATTATCAATCAGGATAGCCACGCCGGCTGGCTGCCCACAGTGGGTAATGAGTATCTTCTGCCCATTCTGATCGTGGCTCTTATGACCGGATTTATGTTCATCTATCTGCAGTACAGCAAGCACGGCTATGAGATCGCCGTGGTGGGTGAGAGCCAGCGCACCGCCAGCTATGCCGGCATCAAGGTGGATCGGGTCATCATCCGCACCATGATCCTCTCCGGCTCCCTGTGCGCCATGATGGGCTTCCTCATGACCTCCGGTATCGACCACACCCTCACCACCACCATCGTGGACAGCCGCGGTTTCACCGCCGTCATGGTTTCCTGGATGTCTAAGTTCAATCCCTTTATCATGATCGCTGCCTCTCTGCTGCTGGTGACCATGGATCGAGGCGCCAGCGAGGTATCCAGCACTCTGGGGCTGAACCATTCCTTCGCTGACATTCTGACCGGTATCATCCTGTTCTTCATCATTGCTACCGAGTTCTTCATCACCTACAAAGTCACTCTGCGTAAGAGCAGCAAGAAGGAGGCGTAACGGATGGGCTTTGATTTTATTTCTTTCTTCCCTCGTGCCGTGATTCAGGGCATCCCTCTGCTGTTCGGCAGCACCGGCGAGATCCTCACTGAAAAATCCGGCAACCTGAATCTGGGTATTCCCGGCATCATGTATGTGGGCGGCATCAGCGGCGTTATCGGCGCATTCTTCTATGAGCGGGCTGCAGGCGGCACACTGAACCCCGTCCTTGCGATCCTGATCCCCATTCTCAGCTCCCTGCTGGGTTCCCTGCTGATGGGCCTTCTGTACTGCTTCCTGACCGTGACGCTGCGCGCCAACCAGAACGTTACCGGTCTGGCCATGACCACCTTCGGCGTGGGCATCGGCAACTTCTTCGGCGGCTCGCTGATCAAGCTGACGAACAGCGATGTCCCCTCCATTGCTCTGACCAATACCAGTAACTTCTTCAAGACCTCGTTGCCCGGCGCCACCACCACCGGTTGGTTCGGCGAAATGTTCCTGTCCTACGGCTTTTTGGCCTATATGGCTGTCATCATCGCACTGGGTGCCTCCTACTTCCTGAACCACACCCGTTCCGGCCTGCATCTGCGTGCCGTGGGTGAGAGCGCTTCCACCGCCGACGCCGCCGGTATCAACGTCACCAAGTACAAATACATGGCCACCTGCATTGGTTCCATGATCGCCGGTCTCGGCGGCCTGTACTACGTTATGGACTACGCCAACGGCGTTTGGTCCAACAACGCCTTCGGCGACCGCGGCTGGCTGGCCATCGCTCTGGTCATCTTCACCATTTGGCGTCCCAATGTCAGCATCCTGGCCTCCATTCTGTTCGGCGGCCTGTATATCCTGAACATCTATCTGCCCACCCCCGGCGGCCAGATGGCTATCAAGGAGCTGTACAAGATGCTGCCCTACGTCATCACTCTGGTGGTGCTGATCGTTGTGTCCCTGCGTAAGAAACGCGAGGATCAGCCCCCTGCGTCCCTCGGTCTCTCCTACTTCCGCGAGGAACGCTGACCCTGTTATAAAAAGAGTAGGCCCGTCTTGGGCCTGCTCTTTTTTCTATGAATTAAAGGAGGATAAACCATGTCTACCCTGCTTATCAAAAACATTTCCCAGCTCGTCACCTGTGACGACAATGACCGCGTGCTGAACAACGTGGATGTGCTGTGCAAGGACGGCTTCATTGAGCAGATCGGCGCTGGCCTGGATGCCGCCGCCGACCGGATCATTGACGGCAGCCACATGCTGTGCTACCCCGGCCTTGTGAATACGCACCACCACCTGTATCAGGTCTTCTCCCGCAATCTGGCCAAGGTGCAGAACATGGAGCTGTTTGACTGGCTGAAAACTCTGTACGAGATCTGGAAGAATCTGGACAGCGAAGTGATCCGCCTCTCCTCCCTCACGGGCATGGGCGAGCTGATGAAGCACGGCTGCACCACCTGTTTTGACCACCACTACGTCTTCCCCGCCCACGCCGGCGACCTGCTGGGCACCCAGTTTGCCGCCGCTGACGAGCTGGGCATCCGGATGTACTGCAGCCGCGGCAGCATGGATCTGAGCGTGAAGGATGGCGGCCTGCCCCCCGACAGCGTGGTGCAGACCGTGGACGAGATCATGAAGGACTCCGCTCGGGTCATCGAGCAGTACCACGACACCTCCTACGGCGCCATGCATCGGGTGGCGCTGGCGCCCTGCTCCCCCTTCTCCGTGTCCGCCGACCTGCTGCGGGAAAGCGCCATCCTGGCTCGTCAGTACGGCGTGCGCCTGCACACCCACCTGTGCGAAACCAAGGACGAGGAGAACTTCATGCTGCAGCGCGAGGGCGTGCGGCCTCTGGAATATATGGAGCGTCTGGGCTGGATCGGCAGCGACGTTTGGTATGCCCACGGCATCCACTTCAACGACGAAGAGCTGCGCGTCCTGGCCAAGACCGGCACCGGCGTGGCGCACTGCCCCATCAGCAATATGAAGCTCTCCTCCGGCATCGCCCGCATCCCTGAGATGCTGAAGCTGGGCGTTCCCGTGGGTCTGGCCGTGGACGGCAGCGCCTCCAACGACGGCTCCAGCCTCATGGAGGAGCTGCGCGTGGCCTTCCTGCTGCACCGCCTGAACTCCAGCCGCGAAGCCCCCACCGGCTACGACATCCTCAAGATGGCCACCCGCGGCAGCGCTCGTCTGCTGGGTCGGGATGACATCGGCCAGCTGGCCGTGGGCAAGTGCGCCGACCTGTTTATGATCGACAGCCGCCGTCTGGAGCTGGTAGGCTCCTGCTACGATCCCAAGTCCGTGCTGGGCACCGTGGGCGTCCGCGGCCCCGTGGATTACACGGTGGTAAACGGCAAGGTCACCGTCGAGGCCGGAAAGCTGGTCACCATCGACGAGGAAAAGGTCGCCTTCGAGGCCAACAAGAAGTGCGACGCCTACCTTTCTCTGTGACACAAGTAAAAACGGAGAGGCTATGCCTCTCCGTTTTTTAATTTTCATTGAGCATCTCGTCCACTTGGCTGCGATTGGCCTCATACCAATTTCGATACTCCTGCATATCCTTGGCAAACAGATCCTTGCTGGTGGGGGGCGTATATGTAATGGCGTTGGCTCCGGCTCTGATGGCCGCCAGGATCGTTTCGTCCGTAGGCCCTCCGGTGGCAATGATGGGCAGCTCCGGATACTTGGCTCGGATCTCCGCCACGATCTCCGGTGTGCGGGCAGCGCCGGACACATTTACGATATCCACGCCGGCCGCCAGCCGCTTCTCCAGATCCACATGCTCCGACACCACCGTGAAGATCAGCGGGATCTCCACCATGGCCTTAATGTCACGAATCGCGTCATTTGTTATCATCGCATTGCACACCACGCCGAAAGCGCCCAGCTGCTCCGCCGCAGCCGCCATATTCACCGACCGCTGGCCGTTGGTATAGCCGCCGCCTACGCCTGCAAACACCGGCACATCGGAAACGCTGATGATCGCTTGCGTTATGCTGGGTTGAGGTGTAAAATTATAAACGGCAATGACCGCATCGGCGTTGATGTTTTTGATGATGGCCACGTCCGTGGAGAAGACCAGGGATTTGATGCGCCGTCCAAAAACCCGAATGCCGCTGCACTCGCTGATGCATCTGGGAACCTCCAAGGCATGCTTGCGCAGCTCCCCTTCGTAGGTGGGGACAAATTTTTCTTTCACAACCTCTCCTTCCTCCAATCTAATCCTGTAATAACTTATGTAAACTAATTTTATCATAAGTTACATTTTCTTGCAAGATTATTTTGTCGAAGAAGAAATTCTTTTCATTTTGTTTACAATTATAAATATTTCGCAAGTATTTTTTTTGCAGCATTAACCTGTCAGATTTTTACAAGTTCGTAATCCCGCGTGCCCAGCCCCAGCTTCTCGGCGTGCTCCAGGCAGCTCTTCCAGTCGGTGTCCGGATGGATACGGTGGAAATGGTCATGGTCATGGCAGTCCCCATCATCGGCAGCGGTGCCCCGCACCGGAGTCTGGGCGTTCACCGCGTCCACGCAAGCCATGTCCAGAGCCACCGGATCGAAGGAGGCAAACATGCCCACATTGGGCACGATGGCCGCGTCGTTTTCCGCGCGGCAGTCGCAGTTGGGGGACACATCAATGACCAGCGCAATGTGGAAACAAGGGCGGCCGTCCACCACGGCCTTGGCGTATTCCGCCATTTTGCGGCTCAGGTTGGTGTGGGACTCATCAATGTTCACCGTGATGGCGTTGCGGGCGCAGACGGCGATACAGCGGCCGCAGCCCACGCATTTGCTGTGGTCAATGGATGCCTTTCTGTTCTCCACGGTGATAGCGCTGTGAGCGCAGATCTTGGTGCACACCTTGCAGCCCACGCAGTGCTCCTGCTCCACATGGGGCTTTCCGTCTTTGTGCTGCTCCATTTTGCCGGCGCGGCTGCCGCAGCCCATGCCGATGTTCTTGATGGCGCCGCCAAAGCCGGCGGACTCGTGCCCCTTGAAATGGGTAAGGGAAATGAACACGTCGGCGTCCATAATGGCGCGGCCGATCTTGGCTTTCTTCACATATTCGCCGCCCGCAACGGGCAGCTCCACCTCGTCATTGCCCTTGAGGCCGTCGGCGATGATGACCTGACAGCCGGTGGTCATGGGGTTAAAGCCATTGAGGCAGGCTGTGTCCAGATGATCCAGCCCGTTCTTGCGGCCGCCCACATACAGGGTGTTGCAGTCCGTCAGGAAGGGCTTGCCGCCCCGCTCCTTCACAAAATCGGCCACGGTTTTCGCCCAGTTGGGCCGCAGGAACGCCAGATTGCCCGGCTCGCCAAAATGCATCTTGATGGCCACAAACTTATTCTCAAAGTCGATCTCACCCATGCCCGACGTTTTCATCAGGCGATAGAGCTTTTGCTGCAGATTTTCACGGAAATCCGCCCGAAAGTCTGCCCAGTAAACTTTAGATGTCATGAGCTCCGCTCCTCTTCTTTAGTATTTTATTATTCTACCACACTTTTTTTGATTACGCTACCCCACAAGGAGGATTTGCAAAATGAGGATACTGACCCACACTGTCACGGAGCAGGAGGACGGCATGCCTGTGAAAAAGCTGCTGCGACAGCACTTCGCCCTGTCCTCCTCCCTTCTCAAGGCCATCAAATGGCGTCCGGACGGCATAACCCTCAATGGCATGGCCGTCACCGTGGCCGCTCCGTGCCGCACCGGCGACATTCTGGCTGCGGATGTGTCCGATCCCCCCAGCCACAATCCCCATCTGCATCCGGTAGATTTCCCGCTTTCTATCTTATGGGAGGACGAGGATCTGCTGATCCTCAACAAGCCCGCCGGCATCACGGTGCACTGTGCCGCTCTGACGCAGGAGCCTGTGACCGTGGCCGGTGCCGTGGCACATTACCTACACAGCGACCAATACCACGGCGTGAATCGGCTGGATCGGGGCACCACCGGCGTCATGGTGGTGGCAAAAACGGGATACATCCACGCGCGCTGCATGGCGCTGCTGCACTCGGGCGACTTTTACCGAGAGTATCGGGGCATCTGCCTGGGCACGCCAGAGCCACCCGTGGGGCGCATCGACCTGCCCATCGACCGCGAAAATGCCTCCCTTCTCAAGCGCCGCATTGACCCAAACGGTGCCCCCGCCCACACGGAGTACGAAGTGCTGGCAAGCAAAAATCAGCTCTCCCTCCTGCGCCTCATCCCCCAGACCGGCCGCACGCATCAGCTCCGGCTCCACATGGCGGCCATCGGGTACCCTCTGGCCGGCGACTGGCTCTACGGAACGGAGGACAAGTCCCTGATCGCCCGTCCGGCGCTGCATTCCTACGCCGTACATCTGCGGCACCCCGTCACCGGCGAGGTGCTGGACATCGCCGCCCCCATGCCGGAGGACATGCTCCGGCTGCTGGAATAGACGCAAAAGACGCACAGGCGACCTGCCCGTGCGTCTTATATTCTCACGCTTTACGGCTCTTTTTATCCATGTCAATGGCCTGATACAGCGCCTGCAGCGCGTCATGCAGGGTGCCCACCTGCTGCATGAGTCCCAGCGCCACAGCATCCTCCCCATAGAGCACGCTGCCCACATCGTTGGCCATTTCGTCCGTGCGCAGCATCAGCTCCCGAAAAGTTTCGGCTCGGATCTGCGAGTGCGCCGCCACGAAACGGACGATGCTCTCCTGGAGCTTATCAAAGTAGCGATAGGTCTGGGGCGCAGCGATCATGGTGCCGCTCATGCGCACCGGATGCACCGTCATGGACGCCGAAGGCGCGATCATATTGATCCTTCCCGAAACCGCCAGCGGAATGCCGATGGAGTGCCCGCCGCCCAGCACCAGCGTGGCCGTGGGCTTGGTCATGCCGGCGATCATCTCCGCCAGCGCAAGCCCCGCCTCCACGTCGCCGCCCACGG
>OIGD01001791.1_pt1 | contig 18865 bp, 23 predicted proteins | sample 1582211 | NCBI WGS metagenome assembly OIGD01 (sample SAMN04414078, study PRJEB24778) | human gut metagenome | material: faecal | host: Homo sapiens
ATTGATATTTTCACCATTTTTTGTATATAAAGTTCCAAGAATACGTCCATATACATCAAGATTTGAAGACTTTTTTAAATAAATATTACCATTATTTTCATCAATAATACGTTCTAGATATCCTTTTGCTTGATATCCCAACTTAATAACATCATGAATATCTTTTGTTTTATTTCCATCAATTTGTTGAAAAGCACGTGGATAATCCGATAATTCATAACAATCAATACCTATAAGCCTTAAACGTTTATCGTCTTTAAGCTTTAATGAATCACCATCAATAACATATTTTATGTCAATCTTTTCACGGTTATACTTTAACTTTATTAAAATGTTATTTGAAAAATTCAAAATAATTCTAAAATGCCAAAATAAAACTATAAATATCCCCAAACCAATAACAAATATAAATTTTATTTTCATACTTATTAACTTTCTAAAATATAAAAAAATTATAATCTAAATAGAATTATATATCAAGTATTATTTGAATAACCATCAAAATTAATCTATAGAATATATATTTAAATTATAGTATATAGAATTTTTAGTGTCAAGACATAAAATGTCATTATGGATAAAAAAGAACTATTGAAAACATTCGGACTTAATCTAAAAATAGAAAGACATAAACAAAAAATTTCCCAAGAACAAATTGCGAATTTAACTGGCTTTAGTCTTGCTTATATAAGTAATGTTGAAAATGCAAAACACAAGATATCACTTATTAATGCATATATTTTATCAAAAACCGTAAATAAAACACTTGATGAAATGTTAAATATAAGTGAGAAATGATCCTAAACTTTTAATTTCTTATATAACTTTAACAATATTATTCATATATTTATAAGTTTGTATTATGCAGTATTCAACGTAAATTTATTACAATATGCGAATGGCTTTAAGGTTATAGTGAGGTTAAATCCATTAACTTCTTTTATAGTTATTTATGATATACTTAGTTCATTATATGCGAAAGGAACAAAACATGTGTTGGCTATATCTAATCTTAGCAATTATTTTTGAAACAATAGGAACAACAGCGTTAAAAATGTCAAACGGTTTTTCTATACTAATACCATCAATAGGCACTGTTATAAGTTATGTGCTTTGTTTTATTTTTTTGTCTTATGCCTTAAAAACAATTGATATGAGTATAGCTTATGCAATTTGGTGTGCTTTTGGAATTTTATTGATTAGCGCAATTGGAATGATGTTTTTTAATGAAACAGTCAGTGTTATAAAGGTTGTATCCATTATATTAATTATTATTGGTACTATCGGATTAAAATTAGCCAACTAAAAATGTTGTTAAGTTACAACTCTGGAACCCTTTGACAAGAATAACTTATCACAGAATGACCCTGTAAGCAACATCTATCAAAGAATTGTTTTAGTGATGAAAGAGTCAACACAAGTTTATTACAATATGAGAATAGCGTTAGGGATAGAGTGTGCTTAAATCCTCAATGTTTATGCTATCATAATTATGTTACTAATGTATTTTTAGGAGTATGAATGCTATCCGATGATACTATTAAGTTTATTGCTTCAATATTTTGCGGAGATATGGAAGAACATTATACCTACAAAAGTGGTCCAATGCTTGTAAGATTTTTAATCAGCATTTTAACCATAATGACACCTATGGACCAGGGTTTCCATCTCGTTGGAGATATGTATTTGATAAGCTAGTTTATTTTCTAAATTCAAATACTTTTGATAAATTTTTAAATATAATACTTAGCCAAGAATATATTATGACAGATAAACAATGTTCTTTGGTTGAAGCTGCAACAAGGGCTGAAAATATTTTTAATGAATTGAATAAAAGACTTAAAGCTAATCCTTATAAGATAACTAAGAATGGTAAAGAATATCATTTTATACGTGAAAATGATGACCTTGTTTTTGTAGGTAGTGGTGGGTTTGCAAATGTATATCTACAAAAATCTACGGGTCTAATTATCAAAAAATTAAGAGAGGATTTTTTAACAAACAAAGCAATTAGGAGCCGCTTTAAAAGAGAGTTTGAGATAACTAAGTCTTTAACTGATTTACAGAACATTATAAAAGTATTTAGTTTTGACGAAAATGAATGTTCATATACAATGGAGCAAGCAGAAACTACATTGGAAAAATATATTCAAAATTCAACTCTCTCGGATGAAACAAAAATAAAATGTATAAAACAAATTTTAAAACTGTTTAAGGAAGTGCATAATAAAGGTATAATTCATAGAGATATTAGTCCTAATAATATCTTTATTTTAGGCGGTATTTTAAAGGTTGCTGATTTCGGACTTGGTAAAGATTTAAACATGTTCACTTCTCATCAAACGTGTTTAACAAATTCAGTAGGACAGTTAAGATACTGTGCACCTGAACAGTTTATGCAATTAAAGGATGGAGATAAGCGTAGTGATGTTTATTCGCTTGGCAGATTACTGAATTTTATAATGACTAAGGATTGTAATAATTCACATCATATATTCCGTATTGTTTCAGAAAAAGCAACTAATCAGAACTCAGCTTTTAAATATATAGATGCAGGAGCAATGTTACAACAAACAGAAAAGACCTTAGCTTATCATGAACAAAAAGATAATGAACAAAGAGTTTTAAATAAAATTAATTTAGGCAGACATGATGAGGAAGTTGATTTGTATATTTCTGAATTAACTAATGATAAATTATGTAGGCTAGTTATTGATAATGGTAGAAATGTAATTCCAATACTTATTGAATATATGGAACAGAGTGAAAATAACGCTAACCATATCATACAGGGAATTGAAAGTGAGTTTAGAAATCAATGTAATTTCTTTGAAAACTATGACCCTATTGCAGGATTTGCTTATGAAATTTTAAAAGTTGACCATATCTCTTTTGTTGTTAAAGAACTTGCTGCAAACATCTTAAAAGAAATAGCCAAAGATGTTAACAGATTTTCGGCACAAAGCTTGATAGATTCTATATTAAGATATGGCATTGAGCCGTCTTTGGAAGAATTATTGCAAGTATAATATTGTTTATTCAAAGCTATATACAGGAGTTGTTTGGGTTTAAATGTGCCTAATATCTATTACACAAAAATATGAAAATATTTTAAAAATGTGATAACCTGCACATATAAGCAATAGAACACTTACAGCCCTATTGATAAGTTAAAATGTATGAAATTTTTACTTAAAAATAAGCAAAAATTTTAAAGAAGTTAGATCATTAACTTAAATTTTTAATTTTCAAAACTGTAAAAAACTTCTAGCCCTAAAACAATCATAAAATCCTTAAAGAATCTCAAAAAATGAAGATATAAAGCAGAAATATAATGAAATAAGAAAACAAATCCCTAAAAAAAGCATTTCTTAAAACAAACGAAGATGCAAAAATTAGAATTTTTCTTTAAGCTTTTAAGAACTTTAATTCTTTAAAATCCTTATTGAATTTTTTAATTAAAATATAGGAGATTTATATGTTAATTGAAGAATTAGAAATCATCGAAGATTTTGGGGAAGAAAAAGAAACTGAACTAAAAAAACTTTTAGAAAAAAGTGTTAGTGAGAATAAGGTTAATTGGGTAGGCATTGAATGTGTTAATAATGACGACAGTATGCTAGATGCTTTAGTTTTTATGCAACAGTTTGCAAAATTTATTGAAAGCATCAAAGCCGATTTACTTGTAATCACATCAACCATAACTTGTAGTGTAGAAGTTAACAAAACTCCTGCAAAAATTAAAGTAAAACTGTTTAATGAAAAACCGAAAGTTGTAGAGAATATCATTAATTAATTCATTTTTCTACAAAAATGGCTCTGCCTAATTTAAACTATAGCCATGTTCCAGAGCCCTTCCTTCTTTTTCTTTTTTTCTCTACCATTTGCTCTTTTTTAAAACCCAATCGCATTCTTAAGTTCGCTTGATTTCCTAATCTTAACTTCTTCTTGCAACATTTGTGTTATTTCTTTTTCATTTGTTATGTTTAAAAATTCAACTCTTTTCTTTACTGTTGCAAAATTACCAGATGCTAAACCATTAATAAAGAAATCACTATCAATGTTAAAGAAATGGTTCATTGCTAATTTTACTTGTTTTTTATTGAGAAAATTAAATCCGAGTTTAAAAGTAAATCTTCTTAAACTAGCTTCATCAAGTGTTTCTAATAGGTTTGTAGTACAAAAAAAGGATATTCACTTGCTTACATTTGTGTTAACATCTCATTAACCTGTGCTATTTCCCAACTTCTCACTGCATTATTTCTATCTTGCAAGAAAGTGTCTGCTTCATCAAAAATTAACATTGCTTTTTTAGCTTTAGCTTCTGCAAAAGCTTCAGCTATATTTTGTTCCGTTTGTCCTACATAAGGTGAGATTAAATCAGAAGCTCTTTTCAGTAACACCTCTATTCCAAGTTGGTCTGCTAGATACTTGGCGTACAAGCTTTTCCCTGTGCCTGGTTCACCATAAAGACAAAGAGAAAAGTTTAAATTTCCTGATTGTTTAATTTTCTGTGTTAAATCATTCATATCAATATCTGTATTTACTAAATTAATATCATAATTAGCAATTTTATAATCTTTGTTCTCTTTCTTTACCACTTTCTTTCTACTTACAACTCTTGCTACATTTTCAATCAAATCTTCAAAATCATCAGCACTTCCACCTATCATTTTTTTTGTTTAAACAACATTTCAATGATTGAAGGTGATATATCATAATTCTTGTTTAATTCTTCAACTTTTGTATTTGAAACTTTTAATTTATTCTTTTTTTTAAAACCTTATTCCAGATATTCAATCTTGCATTTTCTGATAGTTTTTCAAATTCAATACAGTAAGTCATTCTTCTTAAAAAAGCAGGGTCAACATCATAAATATTATTCGTAGTCCAAATAACTGGAACAGGAGTATTTTCAAGTAATTTATTCATATATATATCCTTTTGATGACCCATTACTTCCAAATCCTCTGTTTAAAACATCCTCTGCTTCATCAAAAAGAATACAAGCATTACCATTGCGTGATAAAATATGCTGTTTAGAATATAAATCAGCAAGTCTATCACTTCTTTTTGCTTCGACAAAATGTTTATCTTTGGTGACTACAGAATAAATTGGAATATTAATGGAATTAGCTATAAGCTTTGAAAATTCAGTTTTTCCAGCACCAACACAACCATGCAATAAGATATTAATACCTTTTACCTTCTTTTCAACTGCTGATTTTAAAATACTTTTACTTTATCACGTTCTTTTTCTATATGATTGTAATCATCTAAAGTTAAAGTCGATTTTTCAGGTTCTCAAATTAAAGCTTGGGTGATTTTCTCTATTGAATTACAAAAAGGATTGTCGAAATTCTTAGAATATCTTGATTGACACTGGGATTGCTACTTTTACTTGGAATTAGTTTTCTTTGATAAAGATTATCCACCACTCTTTCTTTTTGTCCAATTCTCAATTCAAGATAGTATCTTGCAAACTTATCAAAGCTATTGCCGCTTATTGATACTTCTAATTTATCGAAGATGTTATTAATTTCACTCATAAGAATAAAAACAAATGCTTCAAATTCATCTTCTTCAAGATTAAATATTTTTCTTACTATTTTAAGTTTTTCTTCAAAACTTGTTTTCCGAATTGGCAGCTTTCTTTTAATTGTTCTAATACTACTTTCAATCTTTTTCTTAAATTATTCTGCTGTCTTATTGTTTCACCTAAAACAATACCTTCTTCATCAAATTGAAATAGACTTCTTTTTACCTTAAATTCTCTTAAAAAGAATTCTAACGTATCATCAAAACTATAACTTCTAAGATCTAAAACAGGAAGAAGCCTTTCTAAATAATCCACAAAAAGTTTTTCTTCAAAATTGTTCATAATTATGCCTCATTATATACTTTTCAATCGTCTCAAGTTTAACGCATCGCTAGAATTTTGCAGCCCATTGAGGTGAAATTGATACAAAGGGACGCAAAAATCATCAACTTAAAGTAATTAATCGTTTCTATAATTAAAGGTCATCTTAAAATAAACACACTAAAAATAATGCTATCTAAATAACCACAGTATTAATATTTGAGGCATCATTGTTGTTTGCCTTTGTTTGTTCTTCTTTTTTCCATTCTTCTCTTATTTGTTGAGCGCGTATTTTAATATCTTCAATAATATCTGGATAACTACATTGTCCGGAATTTAATATATCCTCTGATATTTCAGGATAGATACCGTATTCATTTAACTCTCTAATAATTCTTTCAACAGCTTTGTCTTTATCGAGATTGTATTCGCTGCCTCTAATTCTTATGAAATTAAATTTTGTAATTCTTTCGATTATGTTTTGTCTTTCCATATCATCTCGAATTTTATCTTCTCCACTATGATATTTCTCTCCATCACATTCTATAGCAACCTTTTTATTTCCATAACAAGCAACCATATCAATCCTGAAACCAGCCACGGGGAATTGCTGAATGATATTATACCCTCTCGCTACTAATGTTTGACATATTTCTTGTTCAAATAAAGAATCTGACATTTTTCTTATTTGTTCTTGTTTTCGAGTATAGTTATTTGGATTCATTGAATAATCAATAAGTTGTCTTCTTATATCATCTTCTTTTAAATCTTTAGCAATATCCAAAGAATGAACAAGCCAAACCTGATTTTTAGCACGACTTACTGCAACATTATAACGTCTTTTTTTATCACCATCTGCACTCACCATCTTCAATGGATGCTCTGCATCATTACTGTCAACCATTGACAAAAATAATACATCACGTTCATCGCCTTGAAAATTCGGTGGCTCTCCGCAAGCAATTTTATGATGTTCGTATTTAATGTTATCTATTTTATCAAGCAGTATATCTTTAATAACTTTTGCTTGATCTGTACCTAATAAAGAAATAACTCCAAATGTAGAATCTTTATATTCATCTCTTTCTATACATGCTGCAATTAAACTTGCAATACACCTAGCTTCTTCTGCATTTATTTTTCTTGAGCCATCTCTTAAACCGTTGACTTTGTAATTTATCACAGCAGGTTGCAAAGCTGAGCTACTTGCATCTCTTAGTGGCTTAATTTTATAGTCGTAAGATAGTTTATTGCTAAAATTTATAATATCAGGAACACATCTAAAATGTTCCTTTAACATTAAAGAGGTAAATGTAGTTTCTGCAATTTCATATAAAGACGTACTGGAACTATAAAGATCGTGATTTGGAATTATGTCTTTTAGGTGTACGTCAATAATATTATTTATTTTACTAGTTTCTTTAAATCCAGCTGTTGGACTAACTTGTTTATCATCACCCACAATAATTATTTTCTTTGCCATATATACAATAGCAAGAGATGAAATATCTGATTGGCTTGCTTCATCAACAATAATAACATCAAATTTATTTACACCAGGAGTTAAGGTCTCTAACGCTTTTGACATTGGCATAATCCAAGCAGGTACTGCTTTTTGGCATTTTATCATTAATTTTTTAGCTTCTTTTAAATATCTTGGAACATTTTTGCCTGTACCTTTGCCAATTTTTTTAATCATTGTTTTCCAACCAGTAAGCGCCTGCTTTATATCCAAGTCGGCTTCTATTGTCTGCAATAAATGGTACCAAGCCTTGTATTCACAAAGTTGTGATGTTTGTTGTTTCAAAATACACCCGAGGTTAAAACAGTCCTTTTGCAATTTTTCATAATTTTCAGAGTGTAATTCTTTTATTATATTTTTGAATTGCTTAAATTTCCAAGCTTCTGCAATATCAACAGGAATTTTATCCTCACCATATATTCCATCTCTGTGCTGAATAGCATAAGCCCAATCGCAAGCATACTGTTTTAATTTTTCTAATAATTTTTCTCTTTGTTGTTTTAGATTGGTTTTGTTATATAAAGTAAAAATTTCATTATAAAATCTATAATAGTCTTCTTTATTCTTATCATCAATTGATCTTGCTAAAGCATTGCATAACTCCGACTTTTTTCTGTCATTTGTTAAAATTTTTAACTTATTTTTTAATAATTCTTCTTTTGATGCCTCGATATCGGCGCAGATTTTTATTAATTCTAAATACAAAGGCAATATTTCGGAAGTAAATTCAAATATTTTTTTAGTAGAAACAATATCAGAATCTAAGTCATTGGTTTGTATAATCTCTTCAGTATTAAAACCAAGTTTTAATAGGTATTCTTGAAGTCTATTGTACTCATTTTTGTACCAATCTAAATATTGTTTGATTTTAGGAATAAGTTTTTGTGCAATTTGTTCAGGCTCGTTTTCATCTAACTCATTGAATTTTTTATAGTTATGTTTTCCAATAAGATCATTCCATTGAATGCATAAGTTTTTTCTCATATTTTCAAGCTTTATTGTATTTATTACCAAAAAACAATCTTGACTTGTAACCACAATGGAATTGTTTATTTTAATTTTCTCTTTTATTTCTTTTATTGTTTTATTGAGCAACTCATCAAAAAATGTGATTTTGCCATTTCGTATTAATTTGGCTCCCATTGTTTCTAATGTTGCTAGTGCTTCTTCGCGGTTTATATCATTGCAAAAAGCAATAGTTTTACCAAATCTATCATTTACAAATGAATCTGAAAATTTTACAGTTTCACTTATGTTATCAATTAAATCCGTCCAACATTTTCTATAACCGCCATCTTTTTTGCCATCAACAGCAGCATATATCATCCAATCTTCGTAACTGCAAAATGTTGATACAAACTCACTAAATTCATCAATAACGGTAATGTTGGAATTGGTAATTATAGGTGCAATAATACCACCAGGTTTTCTGATTTTTATATCTGTGTTCTGACATACTATCTCAATGCCTAATGAAGCCAGCTCTTGTTTAATTTCTTTTATTCTTGCCTCATTTTTTTCAATAGTTCTAATATGTTGATTAAAATCTTCAGGTTTTAATAATAAGGAAGGATTGATAATATCGAGATTTAACTCTTTTTCCTCATATTCAGATAATTTTGTATTGCTTTCATATAGCGTTAATAATTCATCCCTTGTTAAAGGTAAAGCTATATTAGATGCAACATTGCCTGGTATATATGATAATGTTTCATTATTATCACTAATAAATTTGGCTATGTCACCAGGAGAATAGCTTTTGCCGTTGTAAGCTATAGGTTTATACTCACTATTGCGAACAGCAAAAATTTTCCTTCTTATTTGTGCAAGTTGCTCAATAGTTTGTTTTCTTGCTACCTCAGCTTCTTGAATTTTCTTTTTAATATGGATGGAATTCTCTTTTGAAACATATTCATTAATCCCATTTATAGATTTTTCCACATCAGCACTTTTGTCATCTAAAACTGAAACACACAATGATTGAAGCTCTTTGGGAACTTTATCTTTTAATACTCTTAAAGCTTTAGGTGTATAACTTGTTACTAATACATTTTTGCCTTGTGCTAAAAAATGCCCCAACAGATTTGCAATAGTGTGAGTTTTACCAGTTCCAGGCGGACCTTGTACCAAAACGGCATTATATTTTTCTACCCTTTTGGCAATTTCCAATTGTTCTCTGTTAGCTTCTTTTGACAATAAAATCTCTACATTTTCACCACTTGTTTCAGCTAATTGTTCATCAATGGTTAGTTCATGTGTATCTTCGGGAATTTCTATTTTTCCACCACTTATTAATTCACACAAATGTGTAGGAATTATGCCACCATTTTCAATATCTTTAATAATATCTTCAATTAAACGTTTTGTGCCATCAACTTTGTTTCTAACATAGTATATTGGTTTTTCTGTTAGAAATATGGTATCATCACCATTTATATCTATATTTTCATTCTTTTTTATAAACTTGCTTTTTGATGATAGTCTGTGTATAAAATTTTTAAAGAAATCAACAGTTTCATTTCTATCAAGTGGATGATAAAATTTATTACGTACTTCTTCATCTGCTTCGCTTATAGCATTGGTATTAATTTCGGGCATACTAGTTAATAAGGAAACATACAACTCTGATTCAGAGGTACTATCATAAATTTTTATTATATTATCATTAGGTTCAAAGTCAGTATATACTTTTTTAGATAGTATGGGATGATTAATTGTTTTATTGTCCGTACAACTTATAAACCCATTTGCAACAACAAGCTCCTTTGTTTCGTTTTCATCATTCAAATCAACATGTAATTTATACAACTTATTGAAAAAATCTCTTGTGATTTTAATTTTTTGCTGCTTTTCTTGCCATACTTTTCTTTTTTGTATCCACCCTTTAAATTCAGAAACCCTTTTATCGTTATCTTCAAATTTTTCAATATCAATATTTTGAGCAGAGTTTTCATCTTCATTTTCAGATTCTCTAGTTTTTTTAATTTCAGGCTCTTGCAAGTATTCATCCCAGCTATTTAATAACCAATCTTTTATGATTTCAGGTGGATTTGGGCATTTATCAAACTGAGGTTTTTTAACTGATAATAATTCATATCGGTTATCATCAACTTCATCGTCATCGTCTTTGGTGCGATCTTTATATGATAAAGTAATATTTTCCGAGTCGTATGGAATATCGTCAAAAAATAATTTCCATTCATATTTCCTAATGTCACTATTAACTCTACTATCAAGGGTACAGAATTCACGCAAATACTTATACAAAGCCAAAGCTTTGTCTTTATTTGTTAATTCAACTTCTTTTTCCAATTCCATTTGCTAACCTTTCCCAATACAGTCTGAATATATAGTATCATAAAATGATTATTTGGTTAAAAACTTGTATTTTATTTCTAAATCATATAAATAAATTCGATAGTTTTTCTTCTATAAAATCAAAACTATTGTATTTTAACAATTTTTATTGTATAATAAATAAAAAGGCATTATATGATAAATCGTCCCATATTTCTAAATCAACTAATAAACTTCAAAGATAAAGACCTGATAAAAGTTATCACAGGCATTAGGCGTTGTGGTAAATCGTCTTTGCTTAAATTGTTTGCTGATTATCTAAAATCACAAAATGTTGGTAATGAAAACATTGTTCAAATGAATTTTGAATCATTGGAATATGACGGTTTAACATATAAGGAGCTCTATGACCAAATTAAAGAAAAAGCCAAGAAAGCAAACAGCAAGCTATATCTTCTCTTTGACGAAATTCAAAAGATAGAACAATGGGAACTTGCTATTAATTCTCTAAGAGTTGATTTTAATGTTGATACCTATATTACAGGCTCAAATGCCTATCTTTTATCTTCTCAATTATCAACTTATTTATCTGGCAGGTATGTTGAAATTAAAATGCAACCATTATCTTTCAGGGAGTTTTTAACTTTTTATAACTTGAAAGATAAAACAAAAAAAGAAAAGTTTAATTTATACTTACGAATTGGTGGAATGCCAGGCTTAAAGGATTTAAACCTAGATGAGCAAATGATAAATCAAGCCTTAGACGGCATTTTTTCAACCGTAATAATGAAAGATGTTATCAATCAAACAAGCGTTAGAGATCCTGCTCTTTTAAATAAAATCACATTGTTTTTAGCTGATAACATCGGAAACTCTACATCTATTAACAACATTAAAAACACTCTTGTGTCAAATAATGCTATTACCAAAGGAACAACAACAGGGGTTATAGATAATTACATAAAATTCCTTGAAAATGCTTTTGTGTTCTATCCGATAAAACGCTATGACATCAAAGGCAGGGAATACCTTAAAACCCAAGGAAAATATTACATGGTAGATATGGGCTTGAGAAACCATTTGTTGGGTTTAAGAAACAGAGACAGAGGACATATATTAGAAAACATTGTCTTTATGGAGCTAAAAAACAGAGGATATGGAGTTTCTATTGGTAAATTCCAAGATAAGGAAGTTGATTTCATTGCAACAAAAACGAACGAAAAAATATACATACAAGTAACAGAAACAATGATGAATGAAGCAACGCGCACACGTGAACTTGCACCTTTAAAAGCTATAAATGATAATTACCCTAAGATAATTTTAACAACAGATACATTGTTTTCTAATACCGATGAAGATGGGATTAAGATAATTAATCTGATTGATTGGCTGCTATAAATATTACTTTTAAATATAAAAGAATTGCTTACGATAATTAAAGATTTATCTTCTCAGGCTTATATGAACAAGCTATATTGGACTTTGTAATTTCATTAATCAAAGTATATTTCTTGCTTATTAATTCATCCATGGTTTTTCTATACTCAACTTCTTCTTTTAGCTTTAAAACTCAAGCTTTTGTAATTCCATCTTATGACGAGAGTTTTCACAATCTATTTCAGAATAAATCATTTCTAAATCGTGGTTCATAAATTTTCCTTGTATATTTTAATTAAAAATTACAAGTTGATAAAACAAAAATTTACCTATAAAACGTAAGAAAACTATTTTTCACCTAACGGTTTAATGTTTTACCTTGTAATTACATCGGCTACTTCTAATTACCATAGTGTTCATAAAAGTACACCTTTATGAACACCCAAAAAATACTCAAAAAAGTGTTCGTAAACTTTTGCTGCAATAATTTACGAATGTTCGTAAAAAGACTTGAGTTTTACGAACAGCGCGTTATACTTGAGACACTAAAACGTAAAGCTTGGGAGATTGTTATGACTTTTTCAAATTCGAAAACTTTCGGATATTGCAGGGTATCAAATAAAGATCAAAACGAAGATAGACAATTAGAAGCTATGCTTAACCTTGGAATTAATGAAAGAGATATATTTTTAGATAAATGTAGTGGAAAAAACTTTGAAAGACCACAATATCAAGCTCTAAAACTTCAACTAAGAGAAGGTGATGTCCTTGTAATTAAATCAATCGACAGATTGGGAAGAAATTATAAGCAAATTTGCAATGAATGGAGAGAAATTACAAAAGATATTAAAGCTAATATAAAAGTAATTAATATGCCGCTTTTAAATACCACAAGAACAGATTGACTAATTGGAGAAGTAATCTCGAATATCGTTCTGCAACTACTAAGCTATGTAACATAACAAGAAAGAGCCTTTATAAAACAACGTTAGACAGAAGGAGTTAAAATAGCCAAAGAAAAAGGTAAGCATCTTGGAAGAACACCCGTTCAATATCCGACAAATTGGGATGAAGTGTATAAAATTTGGAAGCAAGGAACAATTACAGCTAGAGAAGTAATGAAAAGAACCCCGCTAAAGCCGACCAGTTTTTATAAATTATCTAAAAAATATATGACATAGATATGCAGGTGTTAATTTTGAATTTCGATCGGGTATAATAAATTAGAAAGATTTTTTACAATTTCAATTTAGATACAAGAATCTTTAAATGAATTTCAATCATAAAAATTTAGTATAATAAATTAGAGAAAAATATTACAAGTTCAAGCAAGTTATAAAAGTTTTAAAAGTTAATACAAGTTTATAAAAGTTCAAGCAAGTTTAAAACAAGTTTTTACTAGGTTTTAAACTTTTTTGTTTTAAAACCTCAAAAGGTAATACTATTAAGGCAAAGAGCAAAACTAATGTGTATAAACTCTTGTATATACTTGTAGCTTTGGTTTTCATCTCAGCTCTTTGCTAGAAAGAGAGGTAAAAATTGAAAACCAAAGAAATTAAGAAAAAATCGTCTAAGAGAGCAGAGGGCAAAGAACGTGTAAGCAGAATGCTTTTATTAGAAGAACTTAATCCTGAAATTAACGAAGATCAAACAGATGATTTCGATTTAAACCCAGAAAAAAGCCCAGCCCTAAGCACCATGAAAAGCAACTTAAAGTTTTTAAATTAAGAGATTGGCAACTACTGTAATGGCAAATTGTGAAATTGTTCAACAGTTTGATAAGCTTAAAATATGGATTGATTTAAAAAAACATGGCAAGGACATTGAATTTGAATTTGATTTAGAAAACAGCAACTTACTCAAATCCGATACGCCAGAAAAGGGTGAAACATATTTAGAATGGTGTGATAGGAAAGGTTTAGAGCCTTCGGAAGACGATATTGAAGGTGAAAAGATTTCTATTGAAGAAAATGATGAAGATGAAGAAGAAATAAAAGAAGCCGAAAAAGAATTTTGGGGAAATCATAAAAATTTAAACAAAAAAGACGAATATCCAAATTGCAGAATTGATTTTAAGAAACGTCCAATCGGATTGTTAAATGTTTATATTAAAAATGGAATTCTTTTTGTGTATTTTACAGGGAAATTTACTTGGAATAGCGGAAAAATAGATTATATTACAAAATACAATATCCAAGAAATTCTTGAAAGAATTTGCAAACTGGCAGGAATTAAATTTAATGTAGAAAAATTCATATCTCTTGCGGGAGTTTATTTAGTTGATGTCTGTATTGATTTAGATATAAAAAACATGGATAGGTATATTAATGCCCTAAGTTCACTCTTTCCCCTTGGGAGTAATAAATGCAGAATTATGAAGTTCGGCTCACACGGATTAAAACTTAAAAGTAAAGCAAAAAATGCAGGAAGCTCCCTAAATTTTTATAAAAAATTACAAGAAATTCTAAACAGCGTTAAGAAATCAAAGTATTTAGCTACAACTTTAGAAGAAGTATTAAAAAATAAAGATAGTCTTAAGGATAAATTTAGAATTGAAGTACAGATATATCGTTTGCAGATATTAGAGTGCTTCTGGAAATTCCTCAAACGGAACCCAGGATTGTTAAACTTATTGATGTATTAAATAGCCAAGCTAAGCCTATTTTAACTCGCTTTAAAAAATTTGAGGCAACCGAAGAAAAACTTAAAGAAAAAATTGAGGGGTATGTTGATGATGAAGAAAAACCAAAAACAGAAAAATGGAAAGCAAAACAACAACAAAAAATTATGGCTGCTGAAAGATATGCTGAATTAATAAAAGATAATGGCTTTGATATTAGACGTGTAAAATCTCATTTGATAAGCGAATATGGTTCATATTATAGTGAATCTCTAGTTAAAGAACTTACTAGTTTAATAAAGAATGACTATTGGAATTTTTTAATATATAAAAAACCTAAAGCAACCAAGCTGGTTATTGACTTATTGGATAAAGTTCATACTCATTATGGCAGAAATAGTGAGGGTGCAAATGTCTAAGAAATTGGTCGTTGAATTTGTACCCTCTGACGTTTCTGTTGATATTAAAAGTCCTGACTCTCGGTCTTCAATGGTTCAGTTGATGTTACAGGTGGTTAAAATCGGCTTGAGGGTTGACGGAAATAGTATTGATAGTAGTATTATAGATAAGGAAAATTAACATGGTAAACAAAAAAATTAAGGGTATCATTGTAGGATACGTTAGAAAAAGTAAAGAAGAAAAGAATGTGAAAGCCGTTAGCCCTGAAAACCAAAGAGCACGTTGTGCAGAATACGCACAAGCTAGAGGTTGTGATTTCGTTTACTTTGAAGATGTCAACAAAAGCGGTGATAATCTTGATAGACGTGGTTTCAAAAGCATGATTGAGTTTATTAAAACCCACAAAGTCAAGTGTATTGTTGTATGGCGACTCGACCGTATGTCAAGAAATTTGGAAGATTATTACGGCACTATACAGCCTACTTTGAGAAAATATAATACCACTATTGCAAGTATAAACCAACACTTTGACGACGTTTTTGAACTTGATCCTATGATACTTGCTGTTTATATGGGTATTTCAGCTCAAGAACTAAAAAATACTAAAGATAGAACTACATCTACACTTGAATATAGAGCTAAGAATGGTTATTTACTGGGTAAAGCTCCTATTGGGTAATGAATATACGTACAGAAGATAAGCGTGGTATTGTTGTTCCTGACAATGATAAGGCTCATTACATCAAACGAGCCTTTGAGTTGTATGCAACGGGTTTATTTTCATATGAAAAATAGGAAAAGAGCTAGCTAAGTATGGGTTTGTAGACAGCAAAGGAAAGCCATATACAAAGAAACGCATTGAAGATATTTTGAAGAGTCAAGTTTATATAGGTAAAGTAACTCATAATGGCGATATTTTTGACGGTGTACATGAAGCGATTATATCTGATGAGTTATTTTATAGGGTACAATTATTGCTTGACGGTTCAGAAATTAAAAGACCTAAAGGGATTGTATATAAGTATTCTAATTTTATCAAGTGTGCTAAATGCGGTTATAGTATGGTTGGAATAACTAAGCATGGGGCAAATAATAGCGGTACTTATGTGTATTATCATTGTTCAAACTATTCAAAAGCTCATGAAAAGGAAAAGAATATTAATGAAGTCCTGATTGATGAAGCTATGCAGGAAGTAATTGAGAGCTTTGATATAACTGAAAAAGAAATTAAAGTTATCAAAAAAGAAATTTACAATGCTATTGATGACTTGAAGAAGTATGAGCATAAGTCTATTGACGAACTTAGAAAGCAATATGATGACATTGTAGATGACATTGCATTATATTTAACTAATAAGGTTGAAGTTAGCGAGATTACAAGAGGCGAAGTCCTTAGAAAGTTAGAAGCTAAAAAAGAAGCTATCGCACGTAACATCACTAACCTTTCAGAAAATTCTAAAGATACAACAAAACGGATAAGTTTATTAATTGACTTTGCAAATAGAATACCCGAGTTGTATCTGAAAGCTACACTTGAAGAAAAACGATTGATACTGAATACTATAACAGAAAGTATCATATTTGATGAAGATACAAATAGACTCAAAGTAAAGTTAAGACCTGCCTTTGAATACCTTAGACAAATAAAATCACAAAAGAAACAAGAATTTTCAGCAGACTTAGAAACCTTGACTGGAACTCTGGAAACTCGCTCAGAGAGGGCAAAACAAGCACTTGAAAATGAGCAGAAAATTTTAACCAAAATTACACCGATTGGAACTCTGAAAAAAGGCTTGAATACTGAAATAGAGCCTCATCAAAGAGACTCTAAAAAGTTAAATGTCGAAGAAGGGACTTGAACCCTCAAGGATTTCTCCACACGCCCCTCAAACGTGCGCGTATACCGATTCCGCCACTTCGACTTTTTTTTAATTACTCTTCACCTTCAACAATTTCAGATGTTTCATTTAAATCATCTTCATCAAAAGCTCTTTGAGACAATTCTTCCTGTATTTCATCATCAATATTATAATCTTCGTTATTTGAATCTTCTTGATTGCTTTGATTAAACTCATCAAAATCATCTTCAATAACTTCTTCAACATTGTTATTTTTTTCAAATAATTTAGCTTGGGTTTCACTTTTAATGTCAATTTTCCAATTTGTAAGTTTGTGAGCTAGACGAACATTTTGGCCGTCACGACCTATAGCTAAACTCAATTGGTCGTCAGGAACAACAACTAAAGCCTCTTGTGAATTTTCATCATCTGCTAAAATATCAACTGACAAAACACGAGCAGGTGATAGTGCATTAACAATAAATTCAACAGGATTATCAGAATAACGAACAATGTCAATTTTTTCATTCTTTAATTCGTTAACAATAGTCTGTATACGGCTGCCACGAGGTCCTATGCAGGCACCAACAGAATCCACTTCTGGGTCATTTGAATGAACAGCTATTTTAGTTCTAAACCCTGCTTCACGAAAAATAGATTTTATTTCAACAATACCGTCTTCAATTTCCGGCACTTCAAGTTCAAACAATTCTCGCACTATTTCAGGATGTGCATGAGAAACAATAACCTGAGGTAAACGATTATTGTCTTTTACATTTAAAACAAACACACGAATACGGTTTCCGGGTTTATAAAATTCACCTGGAATTTGTTCTTTTTGTGGCAAAATAGCATCGGTTTTACCAATATTTACATAAACTGTTCTATTTTCGACACGTTGGATTATACCGGTAACAAGTGTACCTTTTTTGCTCATAAATTCGTCTAAAACATTCTTTCTTTCAGCTTCACGAATTCTTTGAGTAATAACCTGTTTAGCGCTTTGTGCTGCAATACGTCCAAAATCTTCAGGTGTAACTTCTATTTTAACCTCATCTTCAATTTCAACATCTTCATCAATTTCTTTAGCAGCTTCCAACGATATTTGAGTACTTTCATCTTCAACATTTTCAACAACAACCTTTGTGCGGAAAACTCCTATTTCGCCTGATTGTTCATCTAAAATAGCCTCGATATTAGAAGCATCCTTGTCTTTTATTTGTTTTTTATAAGCCGCAACCATTGCATCACATAATGAATTTATTATCACATCCTTTGATATCCCACGTTCACGTTCAAGTTCTTCGCTTGCTTCAAATAGTGCCATTCCTATTCTTATCATTTTATTCCTCTTTCGATTATTTTACTTAAATACTAAATTACTGCTTTTAATATCGTTTATATTGATATAATATTCATTTTTTGTTTCGACTTCTTCAATTAAAACGCCCTTTTCTTCATTATAATCCAAAATTTTGCCCTCGACTTTATAATTTGGGAAAATATCATTTGTTTTTGTCTTAATTGAAACTATTTTACCAATAAATATTAAATATTCCTTTTCTGATTTTAACCTGCGATTAAGCCCGGGTGATGAGACTTCCAATGAATATTTAAAATCAATTAACTCGTCCAAAAACTCGTCCAAACTACGTGATATTTTTTCACAATCATCCAAAGTTACAGGCTTAGTTTTTGAATATATAAATATTTTTAAAATGTCTCTGTCATTTTCTCGTGCAAAATCTATTTCAACAGGTATAAAACCATACCGCATAAGTGTGTTTTCAACTAATGGTGTAATTTTATTTATTAGTTCTTTTTTATCTGCCATTTTTTTGTCTTTATACCCGTCAATTTGTACTAAACAATAAAAAAGAAACGGGGAAAATTCGACCGTTCCTTTCTATCACATTTTTATATTAACATTAATATTATAATATAGCAAT